>Ga0208639_1000393_pt1 | contig 33902 bp, 34 predicted proteins | sample ETNtaG_33_FD_185772 | JGI IMG/M metagenome (GOLD analysis project Ga0208639, IMG submission 185772) | Marine microbial and viral communities from oxygen minimum zone, Eastern Pacific Ocean - ETNP201310SV76 (SPAdes) (version 2) | ecosystem: Environmental > Aquatic > Marine > Oceanic ...
CACATGATCAACCACTTTAAGCATTTTAGAGTGGCCTCCTTTGGCCTCTATTCTATACTGTCCATCTACAAAAATCATTGGAGTCGCAGTGACTTTGAATTGTTTTGATAGCTCTATTGCTCGCTTAACTTTTTGTCTAACAGAAAAAGAATTCATATATTTAATGGTCTCGCTTCTATCCGTGCCAAGTTTTTCAAGGAACTCTAGAATTACTCCCTCGCTGGCTAAAAAATTACCTTCTTTATGGATGGCAGTAAAAACAGCTGAATGAGCAGTATCGCCTATACCCAATGCCTCAATAGTATAAAAAAGTTTTGCGTGCAGCTGATGAACCGGGCCCCATGTAACAGGCATTTTTTGATAATTAACTGAAGCGTCTTGTTGTTTTGCCCATTTTGCAGTTATTGGAGCTAGGTTAAAGCAATGACCGCAGCCATACCAAAAAACTTCGACTACATCGACCACTCCATCTTCTTTAACAGGAAGAGGCCTTGATAAAGAGCCATAATCCCTTCCCAACCTGTATTCAGAAGCAGCAGAAATAGAAATAATGAGTAAAAGAAATGAAGATAAAATTATGTTTTTTTTCATTGTTGATATAGTCCATGCATGTAGTTTGCTAAAGCTTCAATATCTGAATCTTTAAGATTTTGAGATGCGGATTGCATTACTAAAGAGTAATCCCCTGCATTCCTTGTAAGATTTCTATACTCTTTAAGAGTTAAAATTAAGTAACCTTTTTGTTGTCCTGAAACTCTTGGGAATCCAGCCTGGGAGTTACCATCTCCATTAACAGAATGACATGCTGTACATGCTGGTATGCCTCTCTCCAAATCTCCAGCCCTATAAAGACTTTCTCCTAAAGCCAATAGATCAGCATCATCTTTGGCTTGACCCACAGTAGGTGGTTGAGAACTATAAAATGCAGCTATATCAAGCAATTGAGAATCTGAAAGGGTTTTAAGATAAGGAATAACAGCCGTCATCAAGGCATTTTCTCTATCGCCTTGTTGAAAATATTTGAGTTGGTCGCTTATATATCTTTGATTTTGTCCAGCAAGGCTTGGCCAGTCAGAATTAGGGCTTTGACCTTCAGCCCCATGGCATGCTGAACATGTTGCAACTAATCCTGCTCCGGCTTGAGCATCTCCAATGGCCAATAAATCTGGCATCTTAACTTCAGCTGCTGAGATTGCCAAAGAGATCATGCTTAAGCCAATGATTAAATAAGTTTTTAACATAAATTGTACGTTGTGGTTAAGAAGGCATATTATATGTCGTGCGTGGCTCGAGATAAATGATCTTATGAAAAATCCTTTCAAAAATACTGCTTTTTTATTTGGTGTAACAAACTATAAAAACCTCCCTAAAGACACTGGAATAGAGATTCTATTGTCTGGAAGATCAAATGCTGGCAAATCAAGCGCATTGAATGCTTTAACCAGCAATAAAAAATTGGCAAGGATTAGCAAAACGCCAGGGCGAACAACAGAAATTAATTTTTTTGAAGTTGAAGATGGTTTAAAGCTTCTTGACTTGCCCGGTTATGGCTTTGCTAAATCAGGCCACTCTAGAAAAAAAGATTGGGGGCCGTTACTTGGAGAATATTTTGAAAATAGGAAAGCCCTTAAAGCAGTATTGGTATTTATGGATATTAGACATCCACTTAAACCAATTGATCTCGAAATGATTGAATTGTGCGAAAGTTTTGAGGTGGCCTATGTTCCCGTGCTGACTAAATCGGACAAAGTATCTAAAAATATTTTAATGAAAACAATTCAACAAGTTAGCAAAGCAACAAATGCTCAAGAGGTTTTGGCAATTTCATCCTCAAAAGAAACTGGGTTTGAAAAACTAAGGAAGATCCTGATAGGATTCAAGGATGGCTAATTTATCTTTTCAGTCTCAAAACTGTGAAATTACTCTTGCTGAAGGTCTAGAAGAGTATCGAGCCTACTTGCTAGCAAATGGCAAAAAGCAGTTGATTGATGCTCCTGGCTCAGCGATTATCAGAGATCATGATGCAACTCATGTAATGTTTGGTCTTGATACCTCGCTAGAACAAGAATCAATGTTAGATTCATGGGTAATCCTGGGAACAAAATGGAAACTAAAAGAGTTGCTTGCCTACAACAAACTTTCAGAACTTAAGCAACTATATAAAGATTTTTGGCATGATCCTGGTTACTTTAAACTCTTTATGGTTGCTATTAAGCTCCTGCCTATTAAGCTAAAGATACGGAAGCGAGCTAAGCAAATGAATAAGAAATGGCCTTTCGTTTCGCCTGACCATTTAATGGATCAAAGAGTTTGTGACTTACGGGAAGAATATGGAATAAAGATACTTTCTTCAGATGAAAGAGCTGTTAAAAAGCCATTAATTTGGTCCGGATCGATGAGCAATTAATGAGCTTCATTCCAGTTATCTCCCTCTTTTGCATCAACAATTAAAGGTATATTTAATTCAACTGAGCTCTCCATAAGATTGGTAATCTTTTCAAGAGCTTCGCCAGCGAACCCTTTTTTTACCTCAAAAATTAACTCATCATGAACTTGCATAATCATTTTAATATTGGAATTATTGTCCCCAATCCAATGATCAACATCAATCATTGCCTTTTTAATGATGTCTGCCGCGGAACCCTGCAAAGGCGCATTAATGGCCGCTCTTTCAGCTGCTTGGCGCCTTAATCCATTTGAGTCATTAATAGCAGCTACATGGAGTTTTCTTCCTAGAAGAGTCTCAACAAAAAGATTCTTCTTGGCCAGCTCCTTTGTGGAATCCATATATTTTTTTACGCCGGTATATCTTTCAAAGTAGGTATCTAGATAGGCTTGTGCTTCATGCCTTGGTATCCCCAATTGTCTGGTAAGTCCAAAAGCGGACATTCCATAGATTAATCCAAAATTAATTGCTTTAGCGCTTCTGCGATGATCTGATGTCACATCTTCAAGGGGGATATTAAATATTTCTGAAGCAGTGGCCGAATGAACATCTATATTATTATTAAATGAATAAGTTAAATTCTTGTCTCCAGATAAATGAGCCATGATTCTAAGTTCAATCTGAGAGTAGTCTGCTGAAATTAATACATTGCCTTTCTCAGCTATAAATGCCTCTCTTATCTTTCTTCCCTCTGCTGTCTTAATTGGAATATTTTGAAGATTGGGTTCGATTGAAGATAGTCTTCCGGTTGATGTAACAGCTTGTTGATAGGAGGTGTGAATCCTTCTAGTAACAGGGTGTTGAATATTAATAAGGCTATCTGTATATGTAGATTTTAATTTTGCTAAGCCCCTATATTCAATAATAATTTTTGGAAGATCATATTCTTCAGCCAATCTTTGAAGGGTGTCCTCATTGGTTGAGGGCTGACCTTTGGGAGTCTTTTTAAGTACCGGTAAGTCAAGTTTGTTGTATAGAATTTCAACAAGCTGTTTTGGGGAATCCATATTGAATTCTTCACCAGCCATTTTAAATGCGTCTTTAGATAATTCTTCAATTTTAAGCGCCAGCTCATCAGAGTATTCTGATAGCATCTGCCCGTTAATCTTTGCACCATTTGCTTCAACCCTTAAAAGCGAGTGGAGCATTGGATATTCAATAGATTTAAGGAGCTTGATAAGTTTTGGCTGATCTTCAAGCATGCTATTTAGGTGATTAAAAAGCCTCAAAGTTATGTCGGCATCTTCTGCGGCATAGAATGTTGCAACTGGAATTTCAACCTGAGCAAAGTTAATTTGTTTAGAGGCTGAGCCTGCAACTTCCTCATACTTCATAGGCTCGTAATCTAGATAGTATAAAGCCATTCTATCTAGTCCATGCCTTGTGCCTGTGCTGTTTAGGACGTATGACATCAACATGGTATCTCCAAGGAACTCCTCCACTCTGATGCCATGTCTATTAAGCATGGGCAAATCAAATTTTAAATTTTGCCCTACTAATTTTTTTTGATTATTTGAAATAGCCATGCCCAAAGTTTTTTGAATTAAAGTAAGTGGTGCTTGTTTTGGCATGCCTTCGTATTGATGATTTATGGGTATGTAACAACCTGCCCCTTCATCACATGCCAATGAGATCCCTATAAGATCTGCGGTCATTGTATCTAAAGAGGAAGTTTCAGTATCAATTGTAAAGACCTTACACTTATCAAGTTTTTTGGCCCAAACTTTTAAATCTTTTTCTGTTAGGACGGTTTGATACTCTTTTTTTGATTTTGGTGCTTCTGGGGCTTCGTTGCTTGAACCTGAAGAGGGCTTTATCCAAGTTTTAAACTCAAGGGATGTGAATAATTTATTTAATTCTTCTGGATTCTCTTTAGCTGAAAGCAGTGTCTCAAGAGAAACTTTTAAATCAACATCCTTTTTCAAGGTTACGAGTTCAACATTTCTATCTAAATCTGGAATTGAATCTCTGAAATTCTGACCCACAACTCCTGTTAATGAATCTGCATTTTTAATAATTCCCTCTAAAGTCTTGAATTCAGCGAGCCACTTAACAGCAGTTTTAGGCCCTACTTTTGGCACACCAGGAATATTGTCTGAGGTATCTCCAACAAGGGCTAGGTAATCAATTATTTGGTTGGGATGAACACCAAACTTTTCTTCAACTCCTGCTACATCATAAACTTGATTGTTCATAGTATTCATCATCTTTACTAGGGGATCCTCAACTAGCTGCATCAGATCTTTATCCAAAGAAGATATAACTATAGGCATTCCTTGCTGGGAACCCACAACAGCCAAGGTGGCAATAACATCGTCGGCTTCTACTTTTGGAATCTCAATAACCGGCATTCCCATTGCATTGCATATCTCTTTTAATGGAGAAAGCTGCTCTCTTAAATCCTCAGGCATTGGAGGACGATTGGCTTTATAGTCTTTATAGATATCGTGACGAAAGTTTTTCCCTTTGGCATCAAAAATTGAAAGATAGTATGAATCAGGATTCTCTTTGCGTAAGTTGCGCAGCATGTTTGTAACTCCCTTAACTGCGCCTGTTGGTAGGCCTTTTGAGGTTGTTAAAGGCGGCATAGCATGAAAGGCCCTGTACAAATAAGAAGAACCGTCAATCAAAAAAATTTTTTTTGCAGGAGTGTTCATAAAAATTTATTATGTCATTAGGTTTTTATATAAGCCATGGATAATATAAGATCATCATGCATTTAATGCTGCTTTTAAAAATATGAATATTCTAAGAAAAATTCTACTTTTGCCTCCACTGGTTAACTTTGGTCTTGGAATGGGGTTAATAGTAGGGGCGTATATCTTTGAAGTTTTTGGCTATTATGATCCTTGCCCGTTATGCATTCTTCAGCGCTGGTCTTTTGGATTAATCGCTTTATGTGGAGCCCTGATGGCAATTCCTGGATTATATTTAGCAATAAGAAAAGTGCTTCTCCTTGTGGCTGGTTTCTTTTCTATGGGTGGCGGGGTGATAGCTGGGAGACAAATCTACTTGCAGCAACTTCCTAGCGATCAGGTTCCAACTTGCGCCCCCCCAATGGATTTTTTAATGGATACTCTTCCAATTTTTGAGGTGATACAAACCATCCTTCTTGGCGATGGTAATTGTGCTGAATATGAGTGGAGATTTGTCTTTAATTTTGCTGAATGGGCATTGATATTCTTTATTTTTTTATTTTGTTACAACCTTTTCTTTTTGTTTAAAAAGCCAACAAAAGAATAAATTATGTAGTATTGCTACAAATTTAACCTATATTTAAAGCCTTGAAGGCAATGTTTTTTCAATAATTGACAATAATTGCAAAATATTTTCAAATCCACTACAACAAATTCTCAAGTTATGCTTCTCTCTTAGATGAAGAATATTGTAGAATCGACAAAGTATAAAAATTTTATGGGAAGTAACGCCTTGGCAGAAACATTTGAACTCAATACCGAAGAGCTGATTAAAGCTGCAATTGAAAATGGCGAGGGAACGATTGCAAGCAATGGAGCCCTTTCATTGGAAACTGGAGCTCGGACTGGACGAAGCCCAAATGATAGGTTTATTGTTAAAGAGGATAGCACTTCACATCTAATAGATTGGGGCGACATTAACAGGCCTTTTGATGCTGAAAAGTTTTCGCTTCTCTGGGATAAAGTTGATGCATATCTAGCAGAAAAAAATCGATATCTTTCGAAAGTCCATGTGGGAGCACACGAAGATCACTATATACCCGTGAATGTAACTGCTGAAAGCGCTTCTCATAGCATGTTCTCAAAATTAATTTTTATTAACCCCGATGAATTTAACCCTCAAGCGAAAAAAGAATGGCAAATAATGAGCGCCTTAAACTATGAGTGTTCTCCAGAGGAAGATGGCACAAATTCAGAGGGATGTGTGATCATTAATTTTGCAGCAAGGAAAGTTCTCCTTGCTGGAATGAAATATGCGGGTGAAATGAAAAAGTCTATGTTTTGTGCGCAGAATTTTTTAATGCCTGAAAAGGACGTTCTGCCAATGCATTGCTCATCTAATGTCAATCGAGATGGCAATGTTTCATTATTTTTTGGGCTTTCTGGAACTGGAAAAACAACACTTTCGGCTGATCCAACCTGTTCACTTATTGGAGATGATGAACATGGCTGGGGTGTAGGCACTGTCTTTAATTTTGAGGGGGGATGTTATGCAAAAACGATTGATCTCTCTGAAAAAAATGAGCCAGTTATTTGGAAGGCAATTAAGCATGGCAGCATAATTGAAAATGTCTTCTTGGATGAAAACGGCACTCCTGATTACTCAAATACTTCCTTATCTGAAAATGGACGCTGTTGTTATCCGCGCTCGCACATTGATGATGCCGTTGAATCCAATTCTGCCGGCGAACCTGAAGCAGTAATATTTTTAACCTGTGATTTAACCGGTGTCATTCCTCCTGTCTCGATTCTCTCAAAAGAAGCTGCGGCCTATCATTTTTTAAGTGGCTATACCGCAAAAGTTGGATCAACTGAAGTTGGTTCTACCGAATCGATTGGCACTACGTTTTCTACTTGTTTTGGGGCACCCTTTTTTCCTAGGCCTGCTGGAGTATATGCCGACCTTTTGATGAAAAGAATTGATGCCTTTAATTCAAAAGTCTTTCTAGTTAATACTGGTTGGACTGGTGGTCCACACGGCATAGGCTCAAGATTTGATATTCCAACAACAAGGAGAATAGTTAATGCTATTCAAAACGGTGAATTGAATAATGTTGAAACTTCACACATAGCAGGCCTTAATTTAGAAGTTCCTGTGGCAGTTGATGGGGTGGATTCAAAAGTGCTAACCCCCAGAGAAACTTGGTCAGACCCTGAGCAATATGATGAATATCTTAAAAATCTCATTGGGCAGTTCCAAGAAAACTTTAAAAAATTCTCAGTAAGTGAAGCAATAGTTGCTGCGGGCCCATCAATTTAGTCCAAATTTATGACTTCAGATGCGTTTAAGCGCTCTTTAAAAAATCATCAAGATACGGGATTCTTTAAGAATCTTAAAATCTTGCGCGGCATTGAAAGAGAATCTTTGCGTGTCACTCAAGAAGGAAATATTTCTCAAAACAATCATCCTAAAAATTTAGGATCCCCCCTAACAAGCAAAGATATCACCACGGACTTTGCAGAAGCACTTGTGGAGCTTATCACTCCAACATTTGAGTCTGCAGAGGAGCTTTTTGAGCATCTTAATCTTCTACATAAATTTCTTTATAGTGAAATGGGAGAAGAAATACTTTGGAATTTCTCCATGCCATGTGCATTTCAAAGCGAGCAAGAAATCAAGATTGCTGAATACGGCAAAACCAATAGCGGAATGTTAAAACATATATATAGAAAGGGATTGAGATTAAGGTATGGATCTATCATGCAGTGTGTATCAGGGATTCACTATAATTTTTCTATATCAAATCAATCCTGGAATGCTTTAAGCAAAAATCCTACACAAGATTTCATAAATAATAAGTATCTTGGAGCAATTAGAAATATAAAACGAAATTTTTGGTTTTTGTTAGAACGTCTTGGGGCGTCGCCCATTGCGCATGAATCATATTTATTTAATAGAGAGCATTCTCTCGAAGAGCATCTTGAAGACGATTTGTTTTTACCAAACGCAACATCTCTTAGAATGAGTGAGGTTGGATATCAAAGCAGCATCCAGAATGAGCTAAAAATTAGCTACAACAATTTAGATGAATTCATCGATGCAATCATAAAGGGTATTAAAACGCCGGTTCAAGATTTCCAAGACATGGGATTGTTTGATGGTAATGGTATTCCGCAACAAATATCTACCGGAATTCTACAGATTGAAAATGAGCTGTATGACATAGTTAGGCCCAAAAGATCTGGTCCAAGCGGCTCTAGACCAGCAACGCTTTTAAAAGAACAAGGAATAGAATATTTAGAGTTAAGGGGCATTGATATCAATCCATTTATTCCTGAGGGCATTGATGAAAACAAAATTAAACTTTTAGATGTTTATATAATGCATGCTCTAATTTCTGATAGTCCTGAAGTTTCTGATACAGAGATCGAAGAAATGCGGGCCAACCAAAAAGCAATGGTTGAAAGCGGAAGATCTAAAGACATAAAATTAAAACGTGGTGGCGTTGATATTCCACTCTTAGAATTAAAAACTGTCTTACATGATGAATTAAAGCAAGTTGCAAGTGCTATGGATGAATATTGTCCAGGATATTCAAATGCGGTAGATTCTGAGATGAATATTGATATCCTCCCTAGTGAAAAAATTATGAATGAAATAAAGTCTCAAAATATCTCATTCCAAGAATATGGTTTAAGTCAAAGTAAGAAAATTGCTAACAATCTTCGCTCAACCAATAGCAATGACTTTTCAGAACTCAAACACAATGTTGAGGCGTCACTAAAAGATTTAAAAAATCTTCAGGAAAATGCGGGCACGGACATTAATAAATATGTAGAATTATATAATTCAAAAATTTAGGAAGAATAATGAAAGCTTTGCAGTGTGTAGAATTAGCCGGTCCTGAAAAACTAATCTTATCTGACATAGATGATCCAAAGCCAGGCAATGGTGAGGTTTTGATAGAGATTAAAGCTGCTAGTGTTAATTTTCCAGATGTCTTGATGATCCAGGGTCTATATCAAGTTCAACCACCAATGCCATTTATTCCTGGGGCAGAATGTTCAGGCGTTATAGCAGAAATAGGTGAAGGTGTTGAATCTTGTAGCATTGGTGATCATGTTTTTGTTATGGCAGGAAATGGGTGTTTTGCTGAGAAAATTGTTGTTGAAGCTGCAAGGGTAGCCTTGATACCAAAAGAAATGGATTTTCCAGTTGCTGCTGCCCTTCCAATGACTTATGGGACTTCTCTGTATGCTTTAAAACAAAGAGCAGAACTCAAAGCTGGAGAGACACTGTTGGTGCTAGGCGCTGCAGGAGGAGTTGGGCTAAGTGCAGTAGAAATTGGCAAAGCAATGGGAGCAAAGGTCATTGCCGCAGCTTCTTCTGATGAAAAAATAAAGATTTGCTTAGAGCATGGTGCAGATGAAGCCTTTGTATATCCCTCGGGTAATTTAGATAGAGACCAACAAAAAGAGCTTTCAAATAAAATTAAAGAGCTCACTGGAGGACAAGGAGCTAATGTTATTTATGATCCAGTTGGAGGTTCTTTTAGTGAGCCAGCTTTAAGATCAATAGCATGGGAAGGTAGGTTTCTTGTAATTGGATTTGCAACTGGAGAAATACCAAAGCTGCCTCTTAATCTAGCTCTTTTAAAAAGCTGTCAGATAGTTGGAGTTTTTTGGGGTGCTTGGACAATGATGTTTGCGGATGAAAATGAAAAAAATTTTAAAGAGCTTTTTGATCTTCATGCTGCAGGAAAAATCAATCCTGAAATTTCAGATAGATTCACTCTTGAAGAATCAGCAGCAGCCATTGCACATCTAAAAGATAGAAAAGCTAAAGGAAAGGTGATTATTGATGTATAAAAAAGTAGGAATTTTATTCTTTAGCTTTCTACTCGCACAATGCTCAAAAACAATCGATACAATGGATAGACCTTATCATAAAGAAGATGGCTCTTATCAAAATGAAGAGCACAGACTGTTGCCAATGGATGGTGCTCACAATACAAGAGAACTTGGGGGTTATAAAACTACTGATGGTAAATGGGTTAAATGGGGCATGCTATTTCGCTCTGATAAACTCAGCGATATCTCTAAGAATGATCAAGAATATCTCCAAAATCTCGGCATCCAAAAAATAATTGATTTTAGGTCAAAGGAAGAAAAAGAAGAGGATCCTGACATCATACCATTAGGAATAAAATACGTTGAAATGCCAATAAGCGTCGACGGAGCTATGAGATCAAAAATAGAAGCAGTACTCAAAGGTGAAACTGACAAAGAAGTTAAAAGCTTTTTGATAGATGCAAATAGAGAATTTATAACTAGCTATACAGACGTATATGAAAATTTCCTAAGGGGCCTAATTGATGATGGTGCTCCAACCCTATTTCATTGCACCGCTGGAAAAGACAGAGCTGGCTTTGCTGCAGCAATTACCCTTATAGCTCTGGGCGTTCCCAAAGATGTTGTAATTGAGGATTACATGAAAACCAATGCCTTTACACAAGAAAGAATTGAAGAAATCATAGATCAAATAAAGCTAATGAGCCTATATCAAGCTGATCCTGATGTTCTCCGCCCCTTGCTTGGAGTTGAGCAAGAATACATTGAGGCGGCTTTCAAAGCAGCTGAAGAGAAATATGGGAGCCTAGCAAACTTTATTAGAGAGGGTCTCAATATTTCAGACGAAGATATTAAGAAACTTCGCAGTCAATTTCTTGAAGGCTAGCGAGGCGTCACAACCGACTGGTAAGTAAGAAGAAATTTTTCTTCATTAAATGGGGGTCTAAAAAATCCAACGTACTGCCCGTCAGGGTTGATTAGCAAAATATTATTTGAGTGATTTTCTAAATGCTCCATATGATTAACATGCATATTTTTGGGAGGCTCAACCACCATCACGTTTAGTTGAGTTGCCATGCTTAAAAGCATTGGTCTATCTCCACGAGCTCCAATAAATGATTCGTTAAAGGCTTTAGCATATTTGTCTACATCATTTGGGGTATCGTTCTCAGGGTCTATGGTGAAAAGAAGCACTTGCTTATCATCCAGGTTAAAGCCTTTTGATTCTAATGTTGAATAGAGCGTTCTAATTAAAGACATGGCAACTGGGCATTCTGCAGGACAGCGAGTATAACCAAAATATACTAAAGTCCATTTTCCTTTGAAAATATCCTTTTCAAGCATGAGATTATTAGATGTAAGGATTTGAAAATTAGAAAACTCCCTTGGGTTAGGGAATTGATAATATCCATTTACCCTAAGCTCAGTTTCAGATAAGTATCTTGGGGTGGTTAATTTATTAATAAACAGGGACAAAACTGAAACCATAAATAAAATGATTAAAGCTAATGAAATTTTTATATTTTTATTCATGTTTATATTAAGTAGTGATCAATAAGCAAGGCGGCGAAAATCAAAAAAATATAATAAATAGAGTAAACAAAGGTTGGGAAGGCTTGTTCGTTGTCTTCGTTGAAATACAAGCGCACTGAATAGTACAAAAAAATAGCTCCCAAGATTAGTGCTGACATTAAATAAAAAATTCCTGACATTAAAACTACAAAGGGCAATAAACTAACGAGAATTAAAATAATCGTATAAAGGATAATTTGAAGTTTTGTAAATTGAACGCCATGGGTCACCGGAAGCATTGGAATATTTTCTTTTGCGTATTCGTCTTTTCGATGGATGGCAAGAGCCCAAAAGTGTGGAGGAGTCCATGCAAAAATAATTAATACCAATAAAAGAGAGTTTGGATCAACAGAATTTGTAACCGCTGTCCAGCCCAACAAAGGTGGAGCTGCTCCGGCTAGACCGCCAATAACTATATTTTGTGGCGTTGCTCTTTTTAAATACACTGTATAAACAAAGGCATACCCTATTAGAGACGCCAAAGTTAACAATGCGGTTAATGTATTTACATAGATTACTAATATTGCTGCGCCAAGCGAACCCAGAATTAATGCAAAAATTGATGCATTAATAGGGCTCACTTCTCCTTGAGGAATGGGCCTATTTTCTGTCCTGTTCATATTAGCATCTGCCTTTCTGTCGATAATTTGATTGATTGCTGCCGCAGACGACGCGCATAAACCTATGCCAAGCATTGCAAATGAGATTAAAGACAATGGAGCTAAATTTTTGCTGGCCAGCAAAGATCCGACTAATGCAGTAATAAGCATAACTAGAACTACATTAGGCTTACATAGTTCGTAATAATTTTTAATTGTGTTATTCATCTTTCCAAATAACAAAATTAACCATTAGGGTTGCTAACAACAATAGTGCTGCAACCAAATTATGTGCGATAGCAATATACAAAGGAAGTACATATACAACATTCATAATACCCAAGGATATCTGAGTAACCAATATTACTCCCAGAGTTGAAGCTAGTGGAGCGGCATTTGAAAACCAAAGCTTAGTAATTAAAACAATAAAGATTAACGTTAGAATTAATGCGCTAACTCTATGAGAATAATGAATGGCGACCCTTGCTTCATTATCTAGCAAGCCGTATAAATAATTAGGACCAACTTCTTGGGATAAGTTAAATCCGTCAGAGAAGTTCATTTCAGGCAAAAATGTGCCCTGGCAAGTTGGAAAATCAACGCATGCTAATGAAGCATAGTTGGTGCTGGTCCAAGCGCCCAAAAATATTTGAATTAGCAGGGCAACCAACGCAATGCTTCCAAGGATTTTTAATTGGCCAATTTGATGATTTTTAATACCCTCGCCTGTAATTAAAAATAAATAGAAAAACAAACTCAATGTTATAAAACCTCCAAACAGGTGGCCTGTTACTATAATTGGAAGGAGCTTAAGGCTAACAGTTAAGTAACCAAATAATCCCTGGCAACAAATAAAAAATAAAAGAAATGAGGTTATAGCTTTAATTCTTGTGGGCACTTTATGTTTAAAAGCAAAGAAGACTAATAATATTGCTATTAACCCTAGGGTGGCTGCAAAGTATCTATGTACGACCTCGGGAATTGCTTTATCAATCTCATATGGAAATTGAGGATATCTTTGTTCGGCCAATAAAATTTCAGCTTCAGTGGCGGGGAAAACTACAAAACCATAGCATCCTGGCCAATCAGGACATCCTAGGCCAGCATCTACCAGCCGAGTCCATGCCCCCAATGCAATTACGACAAAAGCAAAACATAGCCCAAAAAGTGAAAGCCCTCTAATTAAAGTCATATTAAAACCTTTAAATCCTTTAAAATTAATTTAGGATTCATGGAAACCGGAAAAAACATAACCGCTCTTCCGTATGGATCAACTATAAATATTTTTTGCTCTTGAAAAAAATTTGCATCTCCAACCTGTAACAACTTCTCAAAGAGTTTATTCTGTGAATCAATAATTACTTCTGTTCTAGGATAATTAATTAACTGATCTTTAACTAAGGCCCCGTCCTGTGTAAAAATAATTCTTTTAAGCTTGTATATATCTCTATTAAGCGCAACGTTAAGCTGTTTCATTAGATAAAGAGCTTGTTCTAAATCAGCGCCTTCTGATGCATATGTACCAAATAGCCATTTCCCATCTTCAAATTTAAGACTGTCAGCATTTTCAATAAGATCAAGTTTAGTTGCATCGAAATACTCTTCAAAAAATATGCCATTATTTTTTGTATTTTTGGGTGCAAGGCCTGACTGAAAAGATAGCGTTGATGTAAACAAAACCACTAGAGGTGTTAATAATAAAATTGCTAAAAATATTTTACTTTTCATGATTCTCTCTTAATTGCATAGATGAACATTCCTGCCAAAACCAAACTCATGGTAAACCATTGAAGAGCATAGCCATAATGCTTGGCTGGGGTAATAACAAAGGGGCTTAATCCGATATACTCATTCATAAATTGAGAGCCGGGCTCTAAAATTAGAACCATATCCAAAAAATTCTGGTTATATGCATTTTGGATAATGCTTGGTGATTTGGTTTGTGAAACCAAAGGCCATTCATTGGTTAGTAGTTCACTTCCTACCAAAACCTCTTTCTCTGGCTTGATCAGGCTGCCAATAATAGTAATTTCTCCTGCAATAAAGTTTATATTAGGCAAATCGTTCCTACTTTTACCTTGAGGTATCCAGCCTCGATCTACGAATATTGCTTGACCCCCATCAAAATAAAAGGGGGTATATATCTTGTAACCAACTTTCCCCTCATTAATTTGATTATCTATAAATGCTTGATGAGATGTGTCATAGATACCTTTTATATAAACACGGCTCCATGGGAGTGATGCACTAGAAATATTTTTAGGAGACTTGGTTTGTTCTTGATCAAATGCTTCCATTAGATTTGCTTTTACCTCAGCTCTTTCTAATTGCCAAAAACCTAAAAAAATAAAAACAGCAACAAAAAAACAAGAAAAAATACTTAGCGCTTTATTTTGCTTCATGAGCTTTATTATTCTTAAGTCTGTCATTTCAAAGCTGTTATGATATGAATATGTGGCTTAAACCTCTTATTGCTGTTCTCATTATCTTAATATTTTTAAGCTTATTCAGCAGTCTGTTTTTTCTTTTTAAAGACCAGGGACGGGGCAAGCGCTCTGTATATAGCCTTGGTTTTAGAGTAACTATTGCAGCATTGCTGCTAATTTTAGTTTCTTATGGGTTATATACTGGGGAGCTAGGGAATACAGTTCCTTGGGGCTCTTAATTTAAAGTATATAAACGAAAAGAAATAGCATCACCCACACCACATCAACAAAGTGCCAATACCAAGAAGCTGCCTCAAAACCAAAATGGCTATGAGAATCAAAATGATTATAGAAAACTGATCTAGACAGCATTACAGAAAGCATAAATCCACCCATCATTACATGGAAACCATGAAAACCCGTCAGCATAAAGAAAGTTGATCCATATATTCCAGAATTAAGTGTTAAACCATAATGAGAATATGCTTCATAGTATTCCGCGGCCTGTAATCCAACAAATATCAAAGCAAGAGAAACAGTTACGCCAAGCCATATATTAAAACTTTTTTTATTATCATTTTTAAGGGCTAGATGAGCGAAGTGAACTGTCACACTAGAACTAAGGAGAACGATTGTGTTCCACAATGGCAGCCACTCAAGTGCATGCCCCCATCCAGGCCAGCTCATGTTCTTGTCTGCAAGTGAAAATGCAGAGCCAGAATCAGGTGTAGACATAACCGGCCATGTAGCTTCAAACCCCTCCCAAAGCATGTTAGCCAGTCCTTTTTCACCCTCTCCACCGAGCCATGGAACAGAAAAATTTCGTACATAAAAGAGTGCTCCAAAAAATGCAGCGAAAAACATTACCTCAGAAAAAATAAACCAGCCCATACCAAATACAAATGATTTTTGAAGCTGCGCGCTATCTACGCCAGCTATATGCTCTCTAATGACCGTTCTGAACCAGAAATATAATGTTGCAGCAAATACAGCAAACCCAGAATAAAGAATATAAATAGAATTGCTTTCCGGCTTTCCTAGATCATTAATTGTTCCGCCTGCGCCCATAACCAATAAAAAAAGAGCTGTAGCTGCCAATATGGGGAATTTGCTTTGCTCAGGAACATAATATTTTTGGTAACTCATAGTGAGGGCTCCATTTCATGACCATCGTGACGATCGTCGCTGTGATGTTGGGATAATTCAACATCGCTATAATCAGTAACATCAAAGATTGTATAAGAAAGGACTACATTTTTAATTGCACTAGGAAGCTCATCATCAAAAATTAATCTTATTGGAAGCAATGCCTCCTCGCCCGGGGCTAGCTCTTGTTGCTCAAAACAAAAGCACTCTAATTTTTTTAAATGCGGCGCTGCATTTGAGGGAGCAACGCTCGGAATTGCTTGGGCAGTCATCTTAGTGTTTGTCGTGTTTTTTACATAAAAGGTGGCTGTATGATATTTGCCTGTTTTGATATTAATAATGTCCTCTGAGGGTTTAAACACCCATGGCATTTCTTCGTTGTTATGTGAGACAAACTGAATAGATATGTCTCTGCCATTATCTATTTCAATATTGGTGTCATTTGTTGCTCTCAACTCAATTTTTCCATTCAGCCCAGTTACTTCGCAGAAAACGTTATAAAGAGGAATCAAGGCAAAAGAAAATGTAAACATTCCTATGACAGCAAAGCACAGTGTCTTTATTGTTTTTCTGGATCCACTGTTCATTAGTCTACTTTGGGGGGCGTTGTAAATGTGTGATAAGGGGGCGGCGATTCAAGCGTCCACTCTAGACCTCGGGAGCCCTCCCAAACTTTAGATGTTGCCTTTTTGCCGCCCATTACTGTTTTTAATACTATAAATAAAAATAATATTTGTGACGCTCCAAATAAAAACGCCCCTATAGATGAGATCATATTCCAATCAGCAAATTGAAGAGCATAATCTGGGTATCTTCTTGGCATTCCAGCAAGACCAATCCAATGTTGAGGAAAAAAGGTTACGTTAACACCAACAAAAGAAAGCCAAAAATGTAATCTGCCTAGTCTTTCGTCATACATGTTGCCGGTCCATTTGGGTATCCAAAAATAAACAGCCGCCATAATTGCGAAGACTGATCCTGGAACCAGAGTATAATGGAAGTGGGCAACCACAAAATATGTATCATGATACTGAAAGTCAGCCGGGGTTATAGCAAGCATTAATCCAGAAAACCCTCCAATTGTAAACAAAACCACAAAAGCAATAGCAAAAAGCATAGGGGTTTCATATGTTATAGAGCCCTTAAACATAGTTGCAACCCAGTTAAAAACTTTTACTCCCGTAGGAACAGCAATTAACATTGTTGCCCACATAAAAAATAGCTCGGCGGCTAATGGCATGCCAACGGTAAACATATGGTGAGCCCAAACAACAAAAGATAAGATTGCAATAGATGTCATTGCCCATACCATTGATGTATGTCCAAACAGCTGTTTTCTTGAGAATGTCTCTATGATGTGTGAGGTGATTCCAAAGGCTGGGAGAATCATAATGTAAACCTCTGGATGCCCAAAGAACCAAAAAATATGCTGAAATAAAACGGGGTCTCCGCCGCCTGCTGCATTAAAGAAACTTGTGCCAAAATGTATATCCATAAGCATCATTGTCACCGCTCCTGCAAGCACTGGCATCACGGCTATTAAGAGGTATGCTGTAATTAACCAAGACCAAACAAATAATGGCATCTTCATTAATGTCATCCCGGGGGCTCTCATATTCATAATGGTTACAATCACATTAATGGATCCCATAATCGATGATGCTCCCAAAATATGAACAGAAAATATAAAAAAAGTAACGCTTGGAGGGGCATAAGTTGTTGATAACGGCGCATAAAATGTCCATCCAAAATTAGGGGCTCCCCCCTCCATAAACAAGGAAGACAACAATACAAAAAATGCAAATGGGAGTATCCAAAAACTAAGGTTATTCATCCTGGGAAGAGCCATGTCAGGGGCGCCAACCATCATTGGTACTAGCCAGTTAGCAAGGCCAACAAAGGCTGGCATAACGGCACCAAAAACCATTATCAAACCATGCAAAGTAAGCATTTGGTTATAAAATTCAGGTTCAACGATTTGCATGCCTGGTTCGAATAGCTCTGCCCTTATGACCAAAGCCATTGCTCCACCAATAAGGAACATTGCAAAACTAAACCAAAGGTAAAGAGTTCCTATGTCTTTATGGTTGGTTGTATAAAGCCATCGGGTTAAGCCTTTGGCAGGTCCATGATGATGGTCATCATGGTTATGGGATTCTATTACTGCGCTCATTATATCTTCCTTTAAATTAAGCCTTTGGTTTTTTGTATTCAACTATGTCCTGGGGAGTAACTATTTCACCGTTGCCATTTCCTGCATTGCCCCATGCTTCTCTCGTGTATGTAATTACTGCAGCCATGTCTACTTCTGATAGCTGGTTAGCAAAAGATTGCATTGCGGCACCTTGTACACCCTCCATTAAAATTTCAACATTCCTAGCTTTGTTGTTTAAAACAATGTCGCTGCCAGCAAGATTTGGAAAAATTCCTGGAATGCCCTGCCCATTAACTTGATGACATGCAACACAATTTTTTAGGTAAACTCCCTCTCCTCTCTGGGTAAGCTCATCAACAGTCCAGCTTTTTTCAGTCAGTTCGGCCATCTTAAGTGCTTTTTCTTTTTTGCCTTGAACCCAAACATCATATTCATCTTGAGAAACAACTTTTACAACCACTGGCATAAACCCATGATTCTTTCCACAAAGCTCTGTGCAATTGCCTCTATATATTCCGGGCTCATCTACAACTGTCCATGCTGTGTTAATAAAACCCGGTATGGCATCTTGCTTGATGGCAAAGTCTGGCATCCACCATGAGTGGATAACATCATTGGCAGTGATTAGAAATCTTACTTTTTTACCAACGGGTATAACAACCATCTCGTCTACCTCTTGAAGGTAAAATTCTCCTTTTGGTGTTTTATTATTTATTTCATCCCAGTCAGTTGCCAGGTTTGAAAAAAAGTTAATGTCATCTTCAAGATATTTGTATTGCCATTTCCACTGATAGCCAACTACCTGGATATTAATGTCGCCCTCTACATCATCATAAATTTTTGTGAGCGTGTTAGAAGCGGGTATTGCCATGAATACCAAAATTAAAAATGGAACTACTGTCCATGCTAGCTCAAGTTTTGTATCTTCATGATAGGTTGAGGGGTTTGGATTTTTCTTTTTGGTATATGCAAACATTGAGTAAAACATAATGCTAAAAACTATTAGGCCTATAACGACACAAATCCAATATATAAGCATATGCAAATCAAAAATTTCTTTGCTAATGCTTGTAACTCCCTCGGTCATATTTAGGTCGTCCCAGGCCGCCTTAATATTAGTAGAAAGTAGTGTCGTTAAAATGAAGCAAAAAATGCTGTTAAAGTTTGTGGTAATTTTTCTTAACATTTCAAACCTTTTGTTTTTTGAGGGTTAAATAGAATTTAAAAAATAAATAATTAATATAACTAACTATAGATTTTGTTAATAATTAACGCTAGTAATTATATAGTCAATTGCGTTCATTTTCCATGCTTATTCCGTTAACAAATAATTAAAAAATCATCCAAAAATATTAGACTTTTTTTGCATGTGGGCTTCTCTTGTTTGGCTCATGTAGTTCAAAATTTTTATCTAGCATTGACTCAAGCTCAGCCCTATTATTAATAGTAACAATTCCTTTAACAATTTTAATGAGTCCCTCTTTGTTAAGCGCGCTAATCTGCCTGCTAAGCGTTTCATTTCTCATGTCAAGCAAGTATGAAATCTCTTGCATGTTAATAGGAAGTTTAAATTCATTTTTAGGCCCATCCTCTAACACAAACCTATCAGAAACATCTAAAAGAAAACCTATAAGCCTCTCCTTCATTTTGCTTTTAGTTATAAATTTTCTCCATATTATTTCCCTAGATAGTTGTTTGCTAACAGCCCCAATAAAGTGAGTTGATAGGCTGGGCTCAACGGATGAAACAATTTGTAGATTTCTATAAGGTATTTTACATAGGACTGTGCTTGATGCAGTTACAGCAAAGTAACTGTAAAAATCTGCAGATATGCTATTTAAACCTACAAACTCTCCTGGAAAATAAATTCCATCCAACGATTCTTCTCCATTCTTGCTGACGCTAATTGTTTTAACGCAGCCGGACTGAACCATAAAAATCGAATGAAAGGGGTCTCCTTGGTGAAAAATCATGCTATTTGCTTCTAGAAAAATATGGTTTGATGTTGGTGAAATGTTGTCGCCCTGTCCTGGCTTTTTATCTCTGAGTTTTTCAATCAATTCCTCGGGCATACAGGTGTGCTTGCTAGTGCAAGCCAAGCATGGCGAATTAAATGCATGAGCATTCATGTTATTAAGCCTGTTATTTCAGCGTCATAAAAATATGGATACATATATCCAATATAAATTGAAATCAATGCAAGTAACAGCACAAAAATAAGAATTAATATTGCAATATATGCCATTTTACGAATAACCAAACCGTCTTCGGTTCGACCTTCTATCTCCATATCACAAACACCTCACCGTTAATTTCTTTTGTTGGCCACCAGTATGAAATAGTGTTGGTTAGGGCTGTTCTCTTGTTGGCGTTGCCTAAGCTGCTCCATGTAATCTTGTGTTTTGGACACACAACTCCATCATTTGTAATTTTTCCCTCCGCTAAATCTTCTTTACCTAGCGGACAAAATCGCTCAATAGCTGCAATTGTATTGTCTGGCTCTCGCCATAAACACATTGCGGGCAAAGCCTTTCTTTTATTTGTAACGTAAGGCTTGAGAGGGGAGACCTCGTTTGATCGAGCAATTTTAATCCAGCCATTTTTCATAAGAAAATATTAAAATTTCTTATTAATTTATTTTTGATTTATGTCAAAAAATTAATGCTTAGTTATTATTGTTGCGTGGTGGGTCTTGGGGTTTTGTTTCCTTAAAACCACAACTTATACAATAAATTTCTTGGTCATCAGCGCTAAGAGCAATCTTGTCTTTCTCCTTGCAGCTTGGACAAATTGCTCCAGCTATAAATCGAACAAGATTTTTATCCATAGCGTTACTTAAAAATTTATATTCTTTGTGCTTGGAAGCTTATTAAACCAAAGGTTAAAAGAATGGGCAGCCTGGGCGACAAGCATTCCAGCGCCATCAAAAGTTTTGTCTGAAAATTTATTGCTCCAATTTAAAAACTCTATGGATGCATCTCCATAACTAAGATCATAAAAAATCGTTTTTTGACTAAGCCCTCTGTTGATATCCCATTGGAAAGGCCCGGAGAAGCCTGCTGAAGTTGCATTTATAACCAAGTCAATTTCAAGATCTAGATCATTAAATTGCTCGACGCCAAACTCAGCGAATTTTTGAACAAGAGGGGTGATTTTTTCCTTGGAGCGATTATCAATCATTAGTCTGTTAGGTTTTTTATAAGCTATGGATGGGATAATGCTTTGGGAGGCGCCGCCAGCCCCTATGATTAAAATGTTTTTATTTTCTATTTGGATTTTTTTCTCTGTGCAATCATCAATAAACCCTTTCCCGTCTGTGGATTCTGCTACTATTTGCTTTTCATCATTTAGCATGAGGGTATTTGCCGCTCCTAATATTCGCACTTCATCAGAAACAATATCTGCCAAATCCAAGCAATCTAACTTATGTGGCAAAGTAACATTCAGACCATGGCCACCATTTTTAAAAAAAGCTTGAATAAAATTTTCAAGTTCTTGTTTTTTTACATGATATGCCTTGTATGCCAGTTCTATGTTAGTTTGTTGCCCAAATTGGTGATGGATTGCAGGGGATAGTGAATGTTCTACTGGATCACCAATTACTCCAAGCTTAAATACATCTATCAATTAAGTTCTCTCATTCCATTTTTTATTGATAAATTGTAATAGTTTCTTCTCTCTTTTAATAATGTGTTTTGATTTTGGGTAGGGCCACTCAACCTTGGGTGGAAGTGAAGCAAGAATTGATTCTGTCCTGCCATTCGATTCAATTCCGAATTTTGTACCTCTATCAAAAAGAAGATTGAATTCTACATATCTACCTCTTCTATACAATTGAAAATCTTTGTCTAGCTTGCTAAATCTCTTGTTTTTTGATCGTTCAACAATTTTTTTATATGCTTCTATATAACTTTCAGCCACATCATTGAGTAAGTTTATGCTTGATTCTATGTCTTTATGTTGAAATTGATCAAAGAAAATGCCCCCTATGCCTCTTTGTTCTTTTCTGTGCGGTAAGAAAAAGTACTCATCACATGTTTGAGCAAATTTTTTATAATATTTCTTGTTGTAGCTGTCCAAAGTATTCTTTGCTGCTTGATGCCAAAAAAATGCATCTTTTTTAGATTCAAAAAATGGAGTTAAATCATAACCTCCCCCAACCCACCAATTTTTTATAAAATTATTTTTATCAAGCTCCATGAATATCCTGACATTCATATGGCTTGTTGGAGAAAATGGGTTGCTTGGATGAGATATAACTGAAACTCCTATGGCATGGAATTTAGATTTCTTGATGGTAGATTTGTTGTTTGAACCACTTGAAGATGTTGGAAGATTATTTCCTGATATAGTAGAAAAATTAGCAGCTGCTTTTTCAATAACATCGCCTGAAATAGAAATTGATTTGCCGCCGCCTCCCTCTTTTCTTTTCCAATTTTCCTTGATGGATGTTGAATCCTTGGCGTTTAAATTTAATAGGTTTTCTTCAATATTTTTTTGAATATTAAGAAATTTTTTTTCAAGTAATTTGAGAGTGGGTTTGTCTAATTTATTCACGAATATATTCCATGCTTTCTAGTCGTACTATAGCTGATGGTTTTTTCTCTAAACCATTAGCATGAGCATATACTGCCACATCTGGATCTTGAAAGGATTGATATATATCAACAAGCGATGTTGGCGTTGGTGAGTTGCTAATATTTGCTGATGTTGAAACCATTAATGATGAGAGCTCGTTAAGCAAGTTTAGGATTTGTGTGTGAGCGCTTACTCTAACTGCAATAGTATTATCAGATGCCTTTAAGTGTTTAGCTACATTTTTTTTAGCATGGTGAATCACTGTGGTATGTCCGGGCCAAATCTTATTTAAGAAGCTTGTTTGATCGTGGGTTATGGGCTGAAAAAACTCTAGTGCGATTTGTGTTGATGGGCACAACAAAATAAATTTTTTTTCTGGGTCTCTTTGTTTTAAAAAATTTATTTTTTTACATGCAGACGCATCTAATGCATCGCAACCCAAGCCCCAAACACCCTCTGTAGGATGAATTAAAATTTTGCCTTCTTTTAGCCAATTTGATGCTTCGGCAGGAGATGAAAATTCCTTCAAATTAATTACTGAATTGACTCATTTGCAGCCAAAACATCATCATGCATTTTAGACTTATACTCAGTAAGCATAGCTGCAATTTTTTCGTCTGAAGTTCCCAACATTTGCACCGCACACAATGCAGCATTTATTGCTCCAGATTTCCCAATTGCAAAAGTGGCTACTGGCACACCCTTTGGCATTTGAACTGTGGCTAGCAACGAGTCCATTCCATCCAAGTCTCCTCCTCCAAGAGGTATTCCTAAAACTGGTTTGGTTGTTTGAGCTGCAATTGCGCCTGCTAAATGAGCGGCCATACCCGCCGCTGCGATAAATACTTTAGCTCCATTTTTTTCAGACTCTTTTACTCTTTTGACAACCTCTTCAGGTGTCCTATGCGCAGAAAGAATAAACATGCGGTGAGGCACATTGAATTCATTTAGAGTATCTGATGCAGCCTGAACAATTGGTAAATCAGACTTTGAACCCATAAATATTGAAACTTTGATAGTATCGGACATAAAATAGCTCCTTTTCCTATAAATAAATATGTTGATTATAAAGAGTGAACATATAATGTGTATATGGCTAAACTAAAAGTTTTAACATTTCCTGATCCCAGATTAAGAAAAGTTGCTGTTCCTGTTACTAAATTTGATAAAAGTCTCGAAATAATAGCTGCTGACATGCTTGAAACTATGTATGCTGAAGATGGTATGGGGCTAGCTGCAACTCAAGTTGATATCCATGAAAGAATTATAGTAATGGACCTTTCAGAGGAAAGAAATGATCCAAAAATATTTATAAACCCAGAATTCAAAATTTTAGACGACAAAAGTCTACTTTCATTTACAGAGGGGTGTTTGTCTGTACCTGGCATAACAGAAGAAATAACCAGGCCTGATAATATCTATCTAACATGGCAGGACATAAAAGGTATCTCTTATGAGGCTGAGCCTTCTAGCTTGTTAACAGTATGTATTCAGCATGAAATTGATCATTTAGAAGGAAAACTAATGGTTGACTATCTTTCTCCTCTCAAAAGAGACAGAATAAGGAAGAAGGCATCAAGATAGACGAATTTTAAAGAATTTAAAGGAAGTTATAAAAAATATGAGAGTCTTATTTGCTGGATCGCCTGAATCATCAGCTATGATCTTGAGCTCTCTTTCCAGGGAAATGGTTGATATTGTTGGAGTTATCAGCCAGCCTGACAAAAGATCCAGCAGACGAAAAGGCAAGGAACCTTCACCAGTTTCAAAAGAAGCTTTAAAGCTAGGAATTCCTTCTTACAAACCTATCGTGTTTGATAATTTATTTAAAAAAGAAATTGAGTCTATAGACTTTGATTTCTTGGTTGTTTCTGCATACGGGAAAATACTCCCCGAATGGTTGCTTAATGCACCAAATATAGCGCCAATAAATATTCATTTCTCTCTTTTACCCAAATACAGGGGGGCATCTCCGATACAAACATCAATATTGAATAATGATAATAAAACTGGAATATCAATTATGAGAATGTCCACGGGAATGGATGAAGGTCCAGTTTACTGTTTTCACGAAATTGATATCTTAGAATCAGATAACAAAATAGATCTTGAAAAAAAACTTGTCTCTATGTGCATTAAAAACCTTGGCAATGATCTCAATAATATTTTTAATAACAAGCTAACTCCCAACAATCAAAATAATAATGAGGCGAGCTATTGCTCAAAGATAGATAAGTTATCTGGCAAAATAGATTTACGCAAAGAAAGTACCAAGGAAATATTTCAAAAGTATAAGGCGTTTATTGGGTGGCCTGGGGTGTATTTTGAAAAAAATAATGTGGCAATTAAAATCCATGGATTGGAGGAATGTAAGGGTAACAATGAAGATCTTGCGGTAAATAGTTTCAGATTTACACCCGATGGATTGCTTACAAAGACAAGTGACTCTATGATAGTTATTACTCACTTACAGTTTCCTGGGAAGCGCATTATCCCAGCATTAGATGCAGCCAATTCATATGCAAAATTTTTTGAGGAATAATTTAGTTTCGGCAATTCTTCCAATTCACCAAAAAGAGGTTTAATTTATAACAATGAAAATTTTAATACTTGGTGCCGGAAGAGTGGGAAGCAGTCTTGCCTCTACGCTTTCGAGACAAGAATATGAAGTTAGCATAGTCGACTTGAATAAAGAAAAGCTCTTACGCCTTCAAGAAGATTATGACTTGGCTATAGAAATTGGTCATGCCTCACATCCACATACACTTCAAAAAGCTGGCGCAGATGAAGAGACAATTGTATTGGCTGTAACAAATAGTGATGAATGTAATATTACTTCTTGTCAAATAGCAAAATCTAAATTCAATGTTAAAAAAACGATTTGTAGGCTTTCTGACTCTTCTTACCTTGAGTCTTTGGAAGCTTTTGGAAAAGATAGCATAGATATTGCAATTGGCCCTGAAAACGAAGTTACAGAGCATCTTGTTGATTTAATAAAGCACCCTGGCGCAGAGCAAATTGAGTCATTTGCAAATGGCTCCTTAAAAGTTGTTTCAGTAAAGGCTAGAAAAGATGGAATGTTGGTTAACAGGGAACTTAAAAGCATAAAAAGCGATATACCTGATACAGATACTTACGTTCCGGCAATATACAGAAAAGGAAAGCCCTTAATCCCAGATGGTAAAACAATCATTAAAGAAAATGATGAAATATACTTTTTGGCTGCAGAAAGCGATATTGACGGCATCGTCCAAGAAATGAGACTTCAAGATACTTCTTCATCAAGAATAATGATCATAGGCGGTGGAAAGATAGGGTTTGCATTAGCAAAAACTCTAGATGATGACTATAAAATTAAGATAATAGATCCAGACAAGGATAGGTGTGAGGTGCTTTCTAGGGAATTAAACAGAACAATTGTACTGAAGGGAGCTGGATCAGATGAAGAGCTCTTAAAAAGTGAAAACATAGAAAATATAGATATTTTTTGTGCCTTAACGAATGACGATGAAACTAATATCATGTCAGCGTTTCTTGCTAAAAAACTTGGAGCTAAAAAAACTATTATTATTGTGAATAATTACACTTATATAAATATACTTCCCAAAAATTTTGTTGACATAGCTCTCTCACCTCAGAGACTTACTGTCTCTATGGTTTTACAACATCTTGCAAAAGGTGATGTTCCTCAAGAGGTAATTTTTAAAATGCAAAGCGGGGCTGAGGCAATTGAAGGAATAATTCATAAAAATAAATTTACCGAAGGATTTTTTGATAAGCCTATTTCTGAACTTCCTCTTCCAAAAAGTTGTGTTATTGCAGCAGTGATAAGAGGGGAAGAGATTTTTATGCATTCAAAAGATTTACTTCTCAAGCCTAGCGATAGGATTATAGTTTTTATTCTTGGGAAAACAGATAAAGAAAAAATAGAAAATCTTTTTCTAACAGACTAATGAATTACAAATCAATTTTTAATTTGTTGGGTATTCTGTTGGGAATATTTAGTCTTTCATTTATACCGCCCTTGGTGCTTACATTTATATATAACGAATCTGGTAGTGAAATATTTTTATACTCTTTCATATTTTTCTCTATTTTAGGTGGGGGCATATGGGCATCCACTCGTCAAAAAAATCTATCTCTTAACACTTCAGACGGCTTCATTATTACTACTTTATTCTGGGTTGTTCTTGCTTGCGCTGGATCAATTCCATTTTACTTTTTTTTGGGTCTTGGAATAAGCGATTCTATTTTCGAATCTGTTTCAGGAATAACAACTACTGGGGCCACTACAATTGTTGGTCTAGATAGTCTCCCGAAATCAATTCTTTTTTTTCGACAGCTCCTTCAGTGGATAGGTGGAATGGGGTTAATAATTTTAGCGGTAGCAGTAATGCCAGCCTTAGGAATTGGTGGCGGTCAGCTATACAAAATGGAGCTCCCTGGGAGTCATGGCAATCAAAAGCTAACCCCAAAGATAACAGACAGCGCAAAAGCTTTGTGGAAAATATATGTTGGTCTGACAGTTATGTGCGCAGCTCTATATCTACTTTCAGGGATGACTTTATTTGACTCCATTGCCCACAGTTTAAGCACTGTTGCTGGGGGTGGATTTTCAACCCACGATCAAAGTATTGGATTTTTTAATAGCGCCCTAATAGAATCTGTTTGCATTATTTTTATGTTGCTTTCTGCCGCCTCATTTGCTGTTCACTACGCAGCAATATTTGGCGGGAAACCGTTGAAATATTTTTATGATTCAGAGTTTAGATTTTTCTTATCTGTCGTAGTGTTAATAATTATTGTCTCTTTGATCGTTCATATTATAAGTAACTCATATGCGGATATTTTTTCTGCTTTTAGCTCGACAATTTTCCATACGGTTTCTATAGTTACAACATCAGGTTTTACCACAGAGAACTTTTCACTATGGCCTGGTTTTTTGCCATATCTTTTGCTGGTTGGTGCATTTATGGGGGCGTGCTCTCAGTCTGTTGGCGGGGGAATTAAAGCTTGGAGAGTATTAATAATGATTAACCAAGCATATAAGGAAATATTAAAAACCATTCATCCAAATGCTGTTCTTGCCTCCAAGATTGGTACCAAGGTAATTGATGCAAAAATTGCTGAAAAAGTTTGGGGTTTTTTTTCTATCTATGTATTTATATTTATGTTTTTGCTGATGGCAATGCTTGGAACAGGTCTAAGTTTTGAGACTGCATTTTCTGCTGTAGGCGCATGCCTAAATAATTTGGGTCCTGGGCTGGGTGATGTAGCCGACAGCTATACAAATGTAAATGCGTTTGGAAAATTTATTTTGTGCTTTGCTATGATTTTAGGAAGATTGGAAATCTTCACTCTGCTTGTGTTATTTACACCTGCTTTTTGGCGTCGCTAAGTTTTATAAATATCTTTTGGCTCTTGTGAGAGCTTTCTAAATTTTTTATATTCCCATGAGTACTCTGTAGGAGATTTTTTAATCTCACGCTCCATTTCGGCATTCATAACATCAACTCCATTTTTGGAATAAATTTCTTTATTTGGTTTTTTAAAATTTATGATGTGGCCAATATCTTTATCGTAGGATAAATATGACATTAGAATTTGTTTTTTAGATTTTCTAGCAAGCTTAGGGGCAAGTGAAAATGAATAACACTCTTTGCCAAAAAATGTTGAGTAGGCCCCCAGCCCATCAGCTGGAACTTGGTCTGATGCCATACAGGTCATTTGATTATTTTCTAAAGATTTAAGAATAGTTTTTACCCCCCCTATTCCGGTTTCAACCATTTTACAATTTCCTTCTTCTCTAAATTTTTTTACAAATTTGTTAATTGGTTTTGATTTAATTATTTTATAGAGGGATGTATGCGATCTTTGAGAGCCAATCCATCTCAACATAAAATCTATACTTCTGTTGTGAAGAGAAAAAATTATTAGGCCGTTCTTCTGTTCGAGGTTGTTAAATAAAAACCTATTGTTAATTTTTTTTGTTTGATAGATTATTTTTTTGTTTGAGCGAGACCAGGTGTATAAAGTTTCATAAAAACTTTTTAATGTTTCTTTGTAACTTTCTTTGGCAAGCACATCTAATTCATGATCATCAAGACTACAAAAAGCAATGGATAAATTTTTCCTAGTAACCTTAAATGGCGGCAAAAATCTTAAAATGTGAAGAGGCACGGCTTTAAATACAATATCTAACATAAGAAATGCAAGTTTCAATGTAAAAATAGTAAAAATATAAAAAATGATTTTCATTTAAAGTTTTCTTTCTAATTATCGTCCTTTAATTATCAATTTTATAGATTTATCTATCGGAGTTACACAAAAACTCTATAGATATAATTAAAATAGCTGCATAATGTAGTCTTCTTATACATGAAATATAAAGGGTTATTTTGACAGCAAAAACAATGGAAGAACTGGTGGCTCTATGCAAAAGAAGGGGATTTATATTTCAATCCAATGAAATTTACGGAGGCTTGCAAGGTCTATATGATTATGGGCCGTTAGGTGTTGAGCTCAAAAACAACTTGAAACAGTCCTGGTGGAGAGAAATGGTTTTTGATAGAGATGATGTTGAGGGGTTGGATGCTTCTATATTAACAAAGCCAAATGTTTTAAAATTTTCAGGCCACGAAGACACTTTTACTGATCCACTTGTAGATTGTAAAGATTGTAAGTCTAGGTGGCGTGCTGACCAATTAAAGTCAGGTAAATGCCCGTCTTGTGGATCAAAAAAACTAACAGATCCCAGGCCTTTTAATCTTATGTTTAAAACTTCAGTAGGGCCGGTTGAAGACAAAGATTCGTTTGCCTATCTAAGACCAGAAACAGCGCAACATATTTTTACAAACTTTAAGAATGTTGTAGATTCAACATCTAAGCAGCTTCCATTTGGAATTGCACAAATTGGTAAAGCTTTTAGAAATGAAATTACTCCTAGAAATTTTGTATTTCGAGTTAGGGAGTTTGAGCAAATGGAGCTTGAGTTTTTCGTCGCCCCTGGAACGGATGAACAATGGCATGAGTCTTGGGTTGAGGCAAGATTAAAGTGGTGGGATGAGCAGGGTATAAGCAGAAATAGTCTTAAGCTCTACCATGTTCCTGAAGATGAGCTTGCTCATTATTCAAAAGCTACAGTTGATATTATGTATCAATTTCCTCATGGACTTGAAGAGCTCGAGGGAATCGCTAACCGAACAGATTTTGATTTGGGGTCGCATAGTAAGAATCAAGCTGAGTTGGATATCCAATCTAGCGTTTTAGAAAACAATGAATCAAACGCAAGACTGGCAACACAAGATCAAGAAACAAAAAAATGGACTGTTCCGTATGTAATTGAGCCTTCGGCTGGAGTCGATAGGGGTGTTCTTGCTGTGTTAAATGAAGCATATAAAGTTGAGGAGCTCGATGATGGCAAAACAAGAACGGTTTTAAATCTAAAACCTCATCTGTCACCAATCAAAGCTGCAGTTATACCCCTCAAAAAAAATCATGATGGTTTGGTTGAAATTGCATCAAACATAAAAAAAGATCTCCAGAAGCTAAGATTAGGGCGGATATTGCTTGAAAACTCTGGAAATATTGGAAAAAGTTATAGGCGCCATGATGAAATTGGCACTCCTTTATGCATCACTGTTGATTTCGATACGCTTGAAGACAGCTCTGTAACAATTCGTGACAGAGACACAATGCAGCAAACAAGAATAGAGACATCAAAGCTCTCAAAGTATTTGGAGGACTTGATATTAAAGTAGACAAAAGTCTATATTTAATAAGTTTAAATAATTAGTATTGTTATATTTTATTTGGTTTTTTTATCAAGCCTGATTTTCGTCTCTTTAACTATTATTGTTTGTTCGTTTTTTTTCTCCATTCAATCAGTTCAATATATTGGAAAAATGTGGATTTTATTTATTTTAAAATCCCTAAAAGTGCTCTGCGGTATAGGTTGGAATATTAAGGGAATAGAAAACATCCCTAAAACCCCATTCGTTATGGCTGCTAACCACCAAAGCCCATGGGAGTCTTTTTTTCTTCAAACATTGTTTATACCTACCAGCAGCATAATGAAGAGAGAAATTCTTATCATTCCTTTTTTTGGTTGGGCAATCTCAAGACTTAAGCCGATTTCAATAAACAGAAATTTAAAAATTGAAAGTCTAAAAAGGGTTATTGTGGATGGTGGCCAAAGAATTAGAGAAGGGTATGCTGTATTGGTTTTTCCAGAAGGCACAAGAAAAAAGCCAGAGGATGGTATTGGGAGGTTTGGAAATAGTTGTGGTGTTTTGGCATCTAATGAAGCAGTTCCAATTATTCCTATTTGTCACAACTCAGGTAAATACTGGGTAAATAAGTCTTTTAAAAAAAATAGTGGAGATATAAATATAGTTATTGGCAAGCCTATCATTGGCTCTGATCCAAAGAAGTTAACAGAAGAAGCTCGCTCCTGGATTGAAAAAACCTATTCAGAAATTAACTAGATATCTAAATTTGATACTGAAAGCGCATTTGTTTCTATAAACTCTCTTCTAGGTTCAACATCATCGCCCATTAAAGTTTCAAACATATCAGTTGCATCTTGCGCGTCTTTGATATCAACTCTCATCATTCTTCTGTTCTCAGGGTCCATTGTTGTATCCCAAAGTTGGTCTGGATTCATTTCTCCTAAACCTTTATACCTTTGAACATCAATTCCTTTCGATCCTGATTTAGAAAACTCTTTAATGGCCTTGTCTTTCTCACCTTCATCGGAAGCATAAACAAAGGACTTTCCTTTGCTAATTTTATATAAAGGTGGCATCGCGATATATACATGCCCTCTTTCTAAAATATCAAAATATTGTTGGTAGAAGAAAGTTAAAAGCAGTGTTCTGATGTGGGATCCATCTACATCGGCATCTGTCATAATTATAATTCTATGGTATCTTAGTTTTTCTATATCAAAGTCTTCCGTTCCGATACCGCAGCCCATTGCCTTAACAAGCGTTCCTATTTCAGCAGATGAAAGCACTTTATCAATTCTGGCCTTTTGAACATTTAGAATTTTTCCTTTCAATGGCAATATAGCCTGATATTTTCTGTTACGCCCTTGTTTTGCAGAGCCGCCTGCTGAATCACCCTCTACCAAATATATTTCAGATAGAGCGGGGTCTTTTTCTTGGCAGTCTGCTAACTTACCAGGAAGCCCTGCTAATTCTAAAACCCCTTTTCTCCTTGTCATTTCCCTAGCTTTTCTGGCTGCCTCTCTTGCAAGGGCTGCTTCAGAGACTTTAGACAATATTGCTAGAGCTTCTTTTGGGTTTTCTAGCAAAAATTCATTAAGTCCCTTGTTTAAAACGGAACTAACTATCCCCTCTACTTCAGACGATACAAGCTTTTCCTTGGTTTGAGATGAAAATTTTGGATCTGGCACTTTAACTGATATAACAGCAATTAACCCCTCTCTAACATCTTCTCCAAGTAATTCTACTGGGGAGTTTTTGTTTAGCTCTTCTTTTTTAACAAATGCCTTTAAAACCCGAGTTAGGCTTGATCTAAAGCCAGATAGATGGGTTCCCCCGTCTTTTTGAGGAATGTTGTTTGTATAGCATAAGACGCTTTCGTTATATGAATCGTTCCACTGCATTGCAACCTCAACCGTTACACCTTCTTGGCCCCCTTCACACTGAACTGTCTGGCATAAGGCGTGCTTCCTTCCTCTAAGATAATCAACATAGCTTGATACGCCGCCTTCATTCTTGAATTTTTTTGATTTGCCGGTTCTGGCGTCTGTTACCTCAATACTGACCCCTGCATTTAGGAAAGAAAGCTCCTGGATCCTTTTATTTACTCGGTCAGCTTCAAAGTTAATTGAGGTAAATATTTTATCAGATGCGCTAAAAGTAATCTCGGTTCCGGTCTCCTTAGATGCTTTAATCTTTTTAAGTTTAGTTTTAGCCAAGCCTTCACTATATTTTTGTTGATACATGCCCCCGTCTCTGCATATAGTTAAGATTAACTCCTTAGAAAGGGCGTTTACCACAGAAACGCCAACGCCATGAAGGCCTCCTGATACTTTATATGAATTATCATCAAACTTTCCGCCTGAATGGAGCGTTGTCATAATCAATTCAGCAGCAGGGACCCCCTCACCTTTGTGGGTGTCTACAGGTATTCCTCTTCCATTATCTTTAACAGTGATTGACTCATCTTTGTTGATTATAATGTCTATCTTAGAACAGTGGCCTGCCATTGCCTCATCTATACAGTTATCCACTACTTCAAAAATCATATGATGAAGCCCAGAACCATCATCTGTATCTCCTATGTACATACCAGGCCTTTTCTTAACAGCCTCAAGGCCTTTCAAAACTTGAATATTAGATGAATCGTATTTTTTGTCTTTTGATTTCTTTTTTGGCATTTTTTTATTTTAATTGTTCCACGTGGAACTTTTTAAATGATTGTTTTTTATCGTTTATTTTACTATCAAATAGGTCAACAATGTTTGAAAAAACAAAACGATTTTCAATATATTTCAAGGTAGGCAAAAAGCTCTCTAGCATCTCTCTATCTAGCTCTGATGAAAGATCATCGAGAAGAAGAATGGGGCTTAGGTTAAATGATCTTCCTAAATATATATTTTGTGAAAGTGACCACAGGATTGAAAGCAGTTTTTGTTCGCCTCGTGAAAAAATATCTTTTATTAGTGAGCCCTTACTTTCAAATATAACGTCTGCTTTATGAGGACCTGCTGTTGTAGTTTTTCTTCTTAGGTCAACATTGTTTGTATGTATGAGACTTTCCATTAAACCTAAATTATTATTAAAGCCAGATTTTAGGCTTATCTCCAAGTCAGAAAAAATATCAGCTCTTTTATTTTCAAGGGCTAAATTATTAACAAGGCCATCATAAATTTTTTTTACTTCAATAATTAGATTTTCTCTCAAACGATTTACCCTTTCCCCGCAATCAACTAAATGGGGATCATAAGCTTTTGCTTGGGCCATATCTCCAATTTTTAGCGCAGAATTTCTTTGTTTTAAAGATCGAAAATAGCCAAACCAATCTTTTGCGTAATCAGGAGACGCAATAAAAAGCCCCCTATCTAGCTGTTTTCTTCTGTATTCTGGGGCATTATCGTTATAAAAGAAGGTCCTGCTATCAATAGAAAAGGAGGGAAAAGCTCTCACAAGCTCGCTTATAGTCACTTTAGAGTTATTAATTTTAATATTAATGGGTTTTGTTGTAGATTTTTTTACCTCTAAAATTGAGCCGCTGCTATCGTCATATGCCTTGATAGCAAAGGCCCTATGGCCTTTTTTGATGAGAGATTCAAGGTTGGATGTTCTAAACGACCTGCCTGAGCTCGCAATATAAATAGATTCAAGTATTGAGGTCTTCCCGCTGCCATTTTTGCCATAAAATAGGGTGGATTTAGAAGAAAGATCGATAGATAAAAAATCAAAGCATCTAAAGTTTTGCAGCTCTATCTTTGAGAAAGCCACT
>Ga0208639_1000395_pt1 | contig 33826 bp, 28 predicted proteins | sample ETNtaG_33_FD_185772 | JGI IMG/M metagenome (GOLD analysis project Ga0208639, IMG submission 185772) | Marine microbial and viral communities from oxygen minimum zone, Eastern Pacific Ocean - ETNP201310SV76 (SPAdes) (version 2) | ecosystem: Environmental > Aquatic > Marine > Oceanic ...
TGAAAGTCAAGGCTCTTTCTACAATCTATCGGTAAGTACATTTGAGCCGCAGTTTGCTGCGGATCTTTGTGCTGTACTTATCGAAGAACTTGATCGGCACCAGCGTGCATACAAAACAGAAAAAGTGAAAGAAACGCGGCTGTTTATCGAAGGGCGTATAGTTGATGTTCAAAAAGAACTGGAAGAAGCTGAGGAAGCATTAAAAGATTTTGTTGACCGTAACCGTCAAATTCAGGGTTCTCCTGCCCTGCTTTTAGAACAGCAACGGCTGACCAGGGAGGCGTCTGTTTTAACGGGTGTTTTTACCACTCTTAAGCAGCAGCTGGAAATGACCAAGATCGATGAAGTAAAGGAATCTGCTCTTGTTCAAGTCCTTGACCCTCCAGAAGCTCCATTATACCGGGATAAACCGAAAAGAAAACTCTCTGTTTTATTATCGCTTATACTAGGTTTTGGATTTGCAGTTGTTGTGGCTTTTATAAAAGAATATGCCAGCAATAGTGATGATGAAGAAAAAGGGAAACTGCGGGAGATTACGGAACTGACCAAATCCAATATTGCTGATCTGATTCCGTTTAGAAAAAAGAAGCAGTTTTAATTTTTAGAATATATCGTCATTCCGAGGAATAGAATGACGAGGAATCTACATTGTGAATCAATTTACAAATTTGATCTAAAATGAAATATTATGTAGATCTCTCACTCTCCTTCGTCGGTTCGAGATAACATTTCTTTTAATCAAAAAAGCGGAAGCGGAGGCAGGCGCTGGCCGCTACCAGGCCATCTTTAAACCTTAATTTTTTCCCTTCAGCGCTGGTTCTGCGCTCATAGGAAATTGGGATTTCTTTTACTTTATATCCTTTTCTGAATACCTTGGCAGTAATTTCTGCTTCCAGTCCAAACCCTGGCGAGCGCAGCTGCAGATCCTTAAAAATGTCTACAGGAATAGCTTTATAACAGGATGCCATATCGTTGACCCAGCGCTGGTTGATGATATTAGAAAAAAGTGTAATTAGTTTATTGCCCAAATAATGGAATGACCATTTGTTTTTTTTGCCCAGCCAACGGCTGCCAAAGACCACATCGGTCTGCCCAGCTGAGATTGGTTTTATAAGTTTTTGATAATCTGCAGGGTCGTATTCCAGATCACCGTCTTGTAATATGACTAATTCTCCTGCAATATGCTCAACTGCTGTTTGGACAGCAGCACCCTTGCCGCAGTTCACCTCATGTTTCAATAAAGTAATATTGTCCAAGGCGGCCAGTTTGTCTGTTGACCCATCAGTTGAACCGTCATCAACTACAATAATTTCTTTTTCGATAGGAACGGCCTGTACCCTGTTTATCAATTCAATGCAGGTAGCAACCTCGTTATAAACTGGAATAATAACAGATATTTTCATGTATAGATCAAAAAGTGGAAATCAACTCATCCAATTAACTTTGGATTCTGGGTTCCACTTGGTAGTGGTCTTTTTCAACCTGGTCCAGAAAGCGATGGAACTTTTTCCGGTAATATCCCCGGCACCAAACTTGGATTCGTTCCAGCCGCCAAATGAAAATGGTTCCCGGGGAACCGGCACACCGATATTGATACCGATCATGCCGGCGCTGGCCCGTTCAGCCACATAGTCTGCCATTTTACCGGATTGGGTAAACACAGAAGCAGCATTGCCATAATCTGAATTATTCTCGATCTCCATGGCCTCGTCCACCGTGGATGCCCGCATGATGGCTAATACCGGGCCGAACACTTCTTCCTGGGCGATCTTCATATCTGGTGTCACCTGATCAATGACAGTTGGCCCTACATAGTACCCTTTGCCGTTCACTGCTGCCCCCCGGCCATCCACCAATACTTTCGCACCATTTTCCTCCGCTTCGGAAATATAGCCTTCAATCCGATCTTTGGCTGCTTGGGAAATAACACTCCCAAGATTTTCTCCCGGTATAATAGTTTTAGCTGCGGCACATAATTTTTCAATAATATGGTCAGACTCTCCTACAGCCACCATGGCGGACGCTGCCATGCAGCGCTGGCCTGCACATCCAGACATGGAAGCGGCAATATCGGTGGCAGCCATTTCCGGATGGGCATCAGGCAATACGATCAGGTGATTTTTCGCTCCGCCCAAGGCCAATACACGTTTTAGATTTGCAGTTCCCCGCTGGTAGACAATCTTGGCGACTTTTGTTGATCCCACAAAAGTGATGGCCGAAATGCCTTCGTGGTCACAAATAGCTTCTACTGCTTCCTGACCGCCATGGACCACGTTTAACACGCCATCCGGGAGTCCGGCAGCAGAGAGTAATTCAGCAATTCTGTTCGCCGAAAGGGGCACCTGTTCGGATGGTTTCAGGATCATGGTGTTGCCCAGGGCAACGGCGTTGGGAATGGTCCAGTTGGGGACCATGGACGGAAAATTGAACGGCGTGATGGAAGCAACAACGCCTAATGGAATTCTGTCCGAACGGCATTCTACTCCCCTGCTGACTTCAAGGATTTCGCCAGAGGCAATTTGGGGTAGTGAACAGGCAAATTCGGTAACCTCGATGACTTTTTCGATCTCTGCGGTTGCTTCGCCAATGGTCTTGCCGTTTTCTTCATGAACCAGTTCAGCCAGATCAGACATGTGTTTTTCCAGCAAGTGTTTATATTGAAAGAAGACCTGCACCCGCTCTTTTAATGTTTTTCCTGACCAATCTGCAAATGCTGCGTTTGCTGTTTTTACTGCTGCATCCACGGCCTGTTTATCGGACATGGTGACCTGAGAGATCACTTCTCCATCGAGCGGACTGAATACATCCAACATGTTTCCACCGGATGGAAAGGACTGTCCGCCGATTATATTTTCTACCAATGGATATTTCATATTACCTCAAACATAGGAAGTGAATTTAATACATGTCATTTGGAAAATGCTTTGCGAATAAAATAGATCAGCAACCCGGACAACAGCAGGGGAATGCTTTCCAGCAGGTATTCTTTTGGGGTGTAAAAAAATATGAATAGAGCAATCGACGTCGGAACAGCTACAACTGGTATAATCACCGGCCAGCCGCCTTTAATCATAAAAGGCCTTTCCATCCCGGGATGGTCGATACGCAGGCTCACAAACACTGCAAATCCGATGAGATATGTGGGAATACTCAACCAGGTACCCAACACCAAAAGATCAATAAAACCCATACTGAAGGTCATGATACTTAAAATGATCCCCTGGAGGATCAATGAATTGACCGGTGTGCCATACTGGGGGTGGATTTTGGTCAACATTTTAGGCAAATGGCCATCAGCTGCCATGGCTCCCATTAGCCGGGACAATACGATCAGTTCAGAATTAATGAGCCCGAAATTTGATGATTGGGCGGCCAGCATGAACCACCAGGCAAAGGCGCTTCCGCCAAGGACAAGGGCCACGGAATTGAATTGGGCTTCATCCCAACTGGACCAGTTCTGATCGATAGAAATACCTATCAATAAAGGCAAAATGTAGGCCAGCATGGCAATCATAAGTATCATTATGAGCGCTTTTGGGTACGTCGTTGGAATATCATCGATTTCATCAGCGGCGGCGGCCAATCCCGCATAACCCGAATAATTCCACAAACCGAAAATCAGGGCCATTACCAGGGCATCTTTCGTACCAACGTGCTCCGGCAGGTGCAGGGCATGCAAAAGGGAAAAATCAATATGACGAATGCCCAAGATGATGAAACACAAGACAGGCAGGACTTGAAACCATGTCATGACAGTAGACCACTTACCCACTGTTTCGATACCACGGATGTTCAGCCATGTTGAAAACCAGATAACAACCAGTGTCATTGACCAGACAGCCATTGGACCAGCTTCTGGCCAGAGAAAGTGGGTAAAATATACCGCCACCAGCGTGGGATAGAGAGCTGTATCAAATATCCAACTCAACCATTCCAGCCAGCCGAACTGGAACCCCCAGAATCTGCCCCAGCTTTCCCGGTACCAACTGTAAGCTCCCCCCTGCAAGGGCAGTGCACTGGCCAGTTCTGCGGTTTGCAGGATATTCGGCAGGCCCCAGAAAATGGCCATGAATATCATGCCGAAGATGGCCAAGGTCGGCCCGGACTGGGGTACAATTTCTTCGATGCCGTAGGGGCCGCCGCAGAGAAGAACATACATAACGGCAACCATGGGCCAGAAACGGAGACGCTGTTTATAGCGGGGTGAAGTCATGACAGAAAATAATTTATCACATTCAACCCTCCAATGTATATTCCCGTTAGCTAAAACTGATATTATGCTCATCAAAGCAGATCAATATATCGATCATACATATAATTCTTCTTTTCGCCTCATGGATTACGGCATCCTGACCTGCGGCTGCCAATCCAGAGAAGCACCCCCAAAATAAACACATATTCATCCCAAGCGCAGCAGCGCACATCTATATGCCATGAGTATATAGTTTACATTGAATTAATACATTAAAAGGATCGATCCACATGAATCGAAAAATATCACAACCTATATTTGACAGAGCTCTCAAGGTACTGGCCAAAGGGGTCAGTTCCAACTTTCGTTATTGGGGAGATAATGAAACGCCTGTTATCGCCAACGGAAAGGGGGCCTATATCACTGATGCCGATGGTAATACATTCATCGATTACCGACTCGGTTGGGGACCGATTAATATCGGCCATGCCGATAAGCGCGTAAACAGCGCAGTAGCGGAAGCAATCGAAAAGGGCATTACCTTTGCAGCCACCACGGGACTGGAAGTGGAGGTGGCCGAAAAAATTGTGGCCATGATCCCGGGAATGGAACTCCTGCGTTTCACAAATACAGGAACGGAAGCCACTATGCATGCGTTGCGGACCGCACGCGGTTTCACTGGCCGAGAAAAATTCATCAAGTTCGAAGGACAATATCACGGCGCTCACGATTATGTATTGTTTAGCACGGCCAGTTCTCCGATCACAGGCATGGGTTCTAGAGATAACCCAACTCCAGTGCAGAACGGTATTGGGATACCAAGGCATATCAAAGAATATGTGATTATGCTGCCCTTCAATGATATTGATGCAGTGGAGAAAGCGGTCAAAAACCACGATGGAGAAGTCGCCGCCATGATGATCGAACCCTGCCTCGGAAATATTGCCGGATTAGAGCCCCACGAAGGATATTTAGAAGGACTCCGTAGGATTTGTGACGAACATGGGATCATCATGATCTTTGATGAGGTGAAGACCGGGTTTCGTTTATCCAATGGCGGTGCCCGGGAGACCTATGGCGTGATGCCGGATATTTCCACTTATGCTAAAAGTTTAGGGAATGGATTCCCGGTAGCTGCCTTTGGCGGAAAAAAAGAGGTTATGGACATTATCGGGTCCGGGAGTGTGACCCACGCCGGGACCTTCGGGGCCAACGGGTCCAGCATGGCGGCGGCAAAAGCAGTATTGGAGATCCTGGATGAATCGCCAGTTTTGGAAGACCTGGCAAAAAGGGGGACACGGTTAAAAGAAGGAATGGACCAGGTACTGACCGCTGCAGACATACCACACCAAATGACCGGCCATCCCAACATGCAGGGATTTTTATTGACAGAAAAACCAATATCAGACGTTCGGGGTTTAACCCATCATGATGAATACATGTATGCAAAAATCATGGGCTATATGTATGAAAATGGAATTTGGGCTGAAGATGATGCCAGGGAGCCCATGTTCCTCTGCGAAGCACATGATGATGCCATCATTGATGAAACATTGAACACGTTTGCAGATGCAGTGCAAGCGGCAAAAGGCTAATGCGAACAGAATGCTTTTGGACTGAGGAATTTCCTCGCCCAGCTGACCCAGCAGTTGTTACTGAACTGCCAGGGCAAGTTGATGTGGCCATTGTGGGCAGCGGTTATACCGGTTTGAATGCGGCTAGAGTTCTAGCATACGCCGGTCATTCAGTGGCTGTATTCGATAGTCAGATCATCGGTTGGGGCGGCAGTTCTCGGAATGGAGGTATGGCCACACCGGGGTTAAAACAGGATATTATGGCGATCCACAAGAAATATGGTGAGGAATACGCTCGTGAATTCTGGAAGGCATCAGTGGACGCCATTGACCTATTGGAAAATGTTATTGTTGAAGAGGAGATCAACTGTGACTGGTATAGGTCCGGACATGTGTCCCTGGCGTATAAACAGTCTCATTTTGATGGTTTGGTGAAATACGGTGAATGGATCGAGAAACAATTCGGTCATCCAAAAAAGGTCATCCAAAAAAGTGAGTTAAAAAGCGAGATCGGGACAGATGCCTATTTCGGCGGATTATCTGATGAAACCAGCGGCGGGATCCAGCCAGCCAAATACGTATTCGGCCTGGCTAAAGCGGTTGCTGATAAAGGAGTTCGCCTTTATGAAAACACGAGGGTCAAACAAGTCAGTAAACATAGTTCCGGTTTTCGTTTAGAAACATCGAAAGGGGTTCTCTCTGCCAGCGAGGTTATCATTGCCACTAACGGATACACGGATCGAATGATTAAAGAACTGAAACCCAAGGTCTTCCCAGTGGGGAGTTATATCATTGTAACGGAACCATTATCAGAGGACATGCAAAAAAGGTTGAGCCCAAAAAGACGCATGTATTATGATTCAAAAAATTTCCTGAATTATTTCCGGTTGACCCCTAATGGAAGAATGCTTTGGGGCGGACGAAATAATTTGAGTACCACCCTTGATCTAAACGAGAGTGCTGATCAACTGAAAAAACAATTATACAGGGTTTTTCCTGAACTTACCTCCATACCCATCACCCATACCTGGTCGGGAAAACTGGGAATCACGTTTGACCTCATGCCCCATATTGGTAAAACAAATGAAGGAATACATTATGCATTGGGTTATGGTGGCCATGGACTTTCTATTGCTACGTATCTTGGAACAGAGATCGGCATGATGTTAACGGGTGAAAAGGACAGGAGTCCTTTTGCAGAGATCACGCATCAAACTATGTTTTTCTATCGTAATCGGCCCTGGTTCATTCCTTTTGCCAATAAGTATTACCAGTTTCTAGATTGGGTGTCTTGAGCATGTATCCTATCGCAACCATAGACTATATTATCATTGCCGTGTACCTCATGGGGATGGTGGGTGTCGGTCTGTGGTTTGCAAAAAAACATACTAATTTTGATGATTTTTTCCTGGCTGGGCGTTCACTGACCACTCCCCTTTTGATCACCACTCTTATTTCTACTTATTATGGTATTGATGTTTTATTTGGTGATTCTCAATTGGGATTCACGGATGGTGTGGTGGCGTGGTTTGGTTATGCGCGACCTACCTATGCATTTTTTATCATTGCCGCTTTTTTACTGGCCCAGCGACTGCGTGAAGAAGACTTTAAGAGCCTGCCGGATATTCTGGATAAATATTATGGGAAAAATACCCGCTATGTTGGAGCTGTAACATCATTCACATATTCACTTCCGGCGTTATCATTGTATGGGTTTGGCATGCTGGGGGAAGTGATCCTCGGCTGGGAACCGGTTATAGGCATGCTCGTTTTAGGTGGCATTGCCTTAATCTATACACTTACGGGTGGGTTCTGGGCAGTAGCGTTAACCGATTCGATCCAATTTTTATTTATGTGTGTGGTTCTAGCATTAGCTGTTCCTTTTGCCATGAACTTCATCGGTGGTTTTGACAAAATGATCGATATGCTGGAACCCAGTTATTTCGATACCATGGGTGATCTGTCTATCTGGCTGATAATTATTTATGCGTCAACCGGGTTGGCTATTCTCGTAGAACCCACATTCTACCAACGTATATTTGCAGCAAAATCCTATAAGAATGTCCGCAATGCGCTCATTATCGGCATATTCATCTGGGGCTCCTACGACTGGATAATTACCATCATTGCCATGGCGGCAAAAACGGGTGTGATCCAAGGTATTCTTCCTGCAGATGTTGCCCCTGATGCAGCATTATTGACTGTAATGGTGGCAGCGCTGCCGGCCGGTGCATTGGGATTATTCATGGCCGGGGTTCTTTCCACAGAAATGTCCACATTGGATTCCTATTGCTTAGTGGCGGGCGGAAATGTAGCCTACGATATTTATAAACCGGCCATTAAACCAGATGCCAGCGATGATGAATTGATCAAAAAAACACGCTATGGGATATTGCTCTCATGGGTCTTGGGATTTGCTATGGCCATTTCCTTTGACCAGATGTTGGGGCTGTGGGTTTTTATGGCCTCTATTCTTATTTCCAGTGTTATGATACCCATTTTGCTTGGACTGTTCGTTCCGTCATTTCGTAAACCTTTGGCAGGGTTGTTAAGCTCTGGGCTTGGGCTATTATCCACAGTGATCCTGAATATCGTTATCATGACCACCGGAGCCTTTGACCCTGTGGAAGAAACATATATCGTGCAGTGGTTCGGAATCGACTTTTTACAGGAATTTGTTATGTATCTGACAGTGCCTATTTCCCTGTTGGGATTCTTTGCTGGACTGGGTTTGGATAAAGGAAAAAGATCATGAGCGGCTGGGAATTATTTACATGGATTACCGTTGTTATACTAGGTGTGGGATCCATTATTGTATTTATTTTATTTGTGAAAGATATTTCCCAGATATTAAAGAAATTCCAAAAGGAGAAATGATGCATTACCAAAATTATATCAACAATGAATGGCGGGATGCCGAAAGCGGCAAAACATTTGAAGTGGATAATCCCTTCACGGAAGAGGTGATAGCCAGCGTACCGGCCAGCGATGAAGCGGACGTGAACAACGCTGTGGAAGCTGCAAAAACCGCATTCCAGGATTGGCGAAGGCTGACTGCCGGTGATCGGCGGGACTATTTACGGACCATGGCCGTACGTTCCAGAGAACACGCTAAAGAACTGGGCAAAACCATTACTCAGGAAATGGGTAAACCGCTGGGGGGCGCCATTAATGAGATCCATGAGGTGGCTGATTACCTGGAATATTACAGTGAACTGGCTCGGGATCACGTGGGAAGGATCGTGGCCCCTAACGAACCGGATACTATGTCTTTGGTGAAATATGAACCCTATGGGGTGGTAGGCTGCATCATACCCTGGAATTATCCACTCGCGCTCATGGGCTGGAAATTGGCGCCGGCATTGGCCTGCGGAAATACCATCATTATAAAACCATCAGAAGTGACCTCCCTTTCCATCCTGCACTGGATTGAAGTGGCCGGTGGTGATATGCCGCCGGGGGTCATGAATGTGGTAACCGGCCTCGGTGGTGAAGCCGGGGAAGCGCTGGTAAAGCACCCTGATGTACCCATCATCACCTTCACAGGTTCGGTCAGGACCGGAAAACGGATCTCCCGTTTGGCATCAGAAAATTTAAAGAAGGTCGCTCTTGAATTGGGCGGAAAGGACCCTGTTATCATCTGTGATGATGCTGATATAAACATAGCAGCAAAAGGTACATCCTGGGGCGGGTTCTGTAATGCCGGCCAAGTGTGTACGTCTGTGGAGCGCGTGTATGTATTTGACAGCATTGCTGAGCAATTCACCGAGGCGCTGGTAGAAGAAGCTAAAAAAGTGAAGCTGGGTGATCCCATGATAAAAGGTACACAGGTAGGCCCCATGTCCTCCCAGAACCAATTCAATAACACTGTCAATAAAGTGGAGCTGGCCAAAACCGAAGGGGCACGTGTGTTAACTGGCGGAGAGAAATCCTCACAATTTGAAAAAGGGTATTTTTATGAACCAACCGTTTTTGACCAGGTTACACCGGAAATGGAGATCGTCACTGAAGAGGCTTTTAGCCCAGTGATCCCGGTACAAAAAGTGAAAGATATCGACGAAGCTATTGCTATGTCCAACTCCACTAAATATGGACTTGGATGTTCAATTTTCACGCGAGACATCGAAAGAGCCATGAAAGCAGCCGATGAGATCCAGGCCGGGACATTCTGCATCAATAATCCACTTATGGAAAATATGGCAGCTCCTTTTGGCGGCATGAAACAGTCCGGAGTAGGAAGAGAGCACGGTATCGAAGCGCTCGAAGAATTCAGAGAAGCAAAGCATATTTACTTGGATTATGATCATTCTGAAAAAGAATGGTGGTTTGGTGGGGACGAGAACTAGTGGTTCTTCATCTCCAATATCCTTATGCCAAATTTCAGGATTGGCTTGGATATAATTTCCAAGCATGGTAATACATTTATCTGATCTTAGGTCGATCACTTCTAATCCTGTTTGTGCTTCATGGATTGCAACTTCAAGCATATCTCTGTAGATCGAAATTTTATCTGACATCATTTTCTAGTATGATTAACTTTCAACTTATCTTTCAAGAATAGAATATATTTATAGCACATAGAATGGACAATGAATTCACGCCATATATGAGATACTGTCTTTTAATTAAAATAATATGATCGAATTGAAATAAAAAAAGGATTTTATGACAGAAAAGAAAACGTCATTGTTATATGGTATAGATGATACGCCACCTTTGCAGGAAACCATCATTCTGGGATTACAACATTATCTCACCATGTTTGGTTCAACAGTGGCGATCCCACTGCTCTTGGCGCCAGCCTTTGGTATCACGGATCCAGTGCAAAAGGGATGGCTCATTGCCACTATGTTCTTTGTTAGTGGTATTACCACTTTACTCCAAACCATTTGGGGAAATCGTTTACCCATCGTTCAGGGTGGAACTTTTTCATTTTTAGCCCCCACATTTGCTATTTGCGGAATGGCAGCTCTGGCGAACGTTGGATGGGAAGTACGAATGCAGCACGTTCAAGGAGCCATCATCGCTGGATCAGTGATGGAGATCATTGTTGGAGCCAGTGGAATTATTGGACGAATGTTACGGTATGTCGGTCCGATCACCATTGCACCAACTATAGCTTTGATCGGCCTGGCTCTTTTCAAATTTGGCGCTCCAGAAGCAGGTCGACATTGGCCTATCGGTGGATTAACCATTCTGCTGATCATTCTGTTTAGCCAATATCTCCGCAGTAAACATCGCACATTTGAATTATATCCGATCCTTCTTGCCATAGTGGCATCATGGGCGGTCGCATCATGCCTCACATATATGGGGGTCTTTCCTGAAGGGCATCCTGCTCATACCAGTTTAGAGAACTTAAAAAATGCCCCGTGGTTTCGTGTGCCCTATCCATTTCAATGGGGAATGCCACAATTTGGTGCGGCAGCTATTGTAGGCATGATGGCTGGGTACATCGCATCTATGGTGGAATCCATCGGCGACTATTATGCATGTGCTCGTCTTTCCGGTGCGCCGACTCCTGATAAGAATACTATTAACCGTGGTATCACATTTGAAGGGATCGGTTGTCTTGTGGCGGGTCTATTTGGGACAGGAAACGGAACCACATCTTATAGTGAGAATATTGGCGCTATTGGTTTAACACGAGTGGGTTCACGTCGAGTGGTCCAAGCGGGAGCGGTGATCATGATCCTATTAGGGACCGTGTCCAAATTTGGAGCACTTTTCACCACCATTCCTCAACCTATTGTTGGGGGAATGTATTGTGCCATGTTCGGCATGATCACTGCAGTAGGTTTATCTAATCTGCAATTTGTGGACCTTAACTCTGCACGAAATTTATTTATTTTGGGTTTTGCATTTTTCATGGGCCTATCCATTCCGGAGTATTTTGCTCAACATCCGATCCAGTTTGAGTCTGTCTGGTTAGCAAATATCTTGAATACATTAGGTAGCACCGGAATGGCTGTAGGCGCCTTTACTGCATTGATCTTGGATAATACCATCCCTGGGACTGATGAAGAACGTGGATTAACCGCTTGGGGAAAACATTAGAATTGTTATAGAACAAATTATCAATGGATAAATAAGGGAAAATATCATGTCAGTATTAATTAAAAATGGTCGAATCATCACTGCAGTAGATGACTATTTGGGTGATGTGTTTATTGAAAACGAAACAGTATCTCTTATTGGAAAAAGTTTGGAAATGGAAGCAGATGAAATTATCGATGCTTCTGGAAAATATCTTTTTCCCGGAGGACTGGATCCACACACTCATTTAGATATGCCCTTTGGCGGGACCGTATCTGCGGACGACTTTGAAACGGGTACCCTTGCTGCAGCCCATGGGGGTACCACAACTCTGATTGATTTCGCAATCCAAACTAAAGGTCAATCTACGCTGGAAGCATTGGATACCTGGCACGCTAAGGCAGAAGGAAAAACAGCCATTGATTATGGTTTTCACATGATTGTCACAGATTTGGATGATAAGCGGGTCCATGAAATGAAAATGCTGGCTGATGATGGTGTTACATCCTACAAACTATTCATGGCCTATCCGGGTGTCTTGTATGTGGATGATGGCACCATTTACCGTGCCATGCGCGCGGCCGGCGAAAACGGGACGGTTGTGTGTATGCACGCTGAAAACGGTATTGTTATTGATGAAATTGTAAAAATCGCTTTGGCTGAAGGAAAAACAGAACCAAAGTATCACGCTTTGACTCGTCCCACACGAATGGAAGCGGAAGGTGTGCATCGCGCCATTGCTATTGCTGAAGTAGCTCATGTTCCGGTTTATATCGTACACCTATCCAGTTCAGATGCGCTTGAGCAAGTGATGCTGGCACGTAATCGTGGAGTGCATGCATTTGCAGAAACATGCCCTCAATATCTCTTTTTAGATCATTCTTATTATGAACAAGACGGATTTGAAGGTGCCAAATATGTCATGACCCCTGCATTACGGGAAAAATGGAATCAGGATGAACTTTGGAAAGGACTGCGATTTGGCGATCTGCAATCCATATCTACAGATCACTGTCCGTTCTGTTTTAAAGATCAAAAAACGTTGGGAGTTGATGATTTTTCCAAAATACCCAATGGAGGTCCAGGTGTTGAAAACCGGATGAGCCTTGTTTTTAACGGTGGCGTTAATACAGGTCGCATTTCATTAAATAAGTTTGTAGAACTGACATCCACCGCTGCAGCTAAAACGTTTGGTTTGTTTCCACGAAAAGGGACCATTGCCGTAGGCAGCGATGCGGACATTGTTGTGTTTGACCCCAATCGTAAAGAGACCATCAGTGTGAATAATCAATGCACTCATCATATGCGAGTAGACTACAATGCATACGAGGGATTTGAAGTGACCGGATTTACTGAAACAGTTCTTTCCCGAGGAAAGGTCATCATCAAAGATTGTGAATATGTTGGGAAAAAGGGTGATGGACACTTTTTAAAACGCGGCCTTTATGGCGGTATGAAATAACATATCAAGGAGCAACAATATGCCTAGAAATATAAAATCAGGATTGATCCAAATGAGCCTCGCTATCAGCGAAGGCGAGGGAACCATTGATGAAATAAAAGATGCCATGGTACAAAAACATATTCCATTGATCGAAGAAGCCGGTGAAAAGGGTGTTCAGATCCTTTGCTTACAAGAAGTGTTCAATACCCCATATTTTTGCCCGGGACAAGACAACGCCTGGTACGCATCTGCTGAAACATGCCCCGGACCTACCACAGAACTAATGCAAGAATATGCAAAAAAATATAATATGGTCATGGTGGTCCCCATTTATGAAAAAGAGCAAGCAGGGGTTTTATATAATACAGCTGCTGTCATTGATGCTGACGGAACTTATTTAGGTAAATATCGAAAAAATCATATTCCGCACACTTCCGGATTTTGGGAAAAATATTTCTTTAAACCTGGGAACTTGGGTTACCCTGTCTTTGCAACAAAATATGCTAAAGTTGGCGTTTACATTTGTTATGACAGACATTTTCCCGATGGGGCCCGTTGCCTGGGATTGAACGGCGCTGAAATTGTCTATAATCCATCGGCAACCGTTGCTGGATTAAGCGAACATTTATGGAAACTAGAACAACCGGCTCACGCAGCGGCCAATGGGTATTTCATGGGGTGTAGCAATCGTGTCGGGACTGAAAAACCCTGGGACCTAGGTGAGTTTTACGGAACATCATATTTCGTCAATCCTCGAGGTCAGATCATCGCTGAAGCATCTCGAGATCAAGATGAACTTTTGGTGGCTGACTTCGATCTGGATATGATCGATGAAGTTCGTTCCACATGGCAGTTCTTTCGAGATCGCCGTCCAGAAACCTATGATAAGTTGGTCGAACTTTAATACAAATTAATATAAAGAGAAAATTATGGCAGATTTAAGCATAGAAGTAAACGGCATTAAATTCCCCAACCCATTTGTGATCGGGTCAGGACCTCCAAGCACTAATTCGAAAACCATCATTAAGGCTTTTGATAATGGGTGGGGTGGTGTTTCCGCAAAAACGGTAAGCTTGACAGAAACTCCAGTCATCAATGTTGCCCCTCGATATGGAAAATTAAAAACCCCAAGCGGTGAAATTATCGGCTTCGAGAATATCGAACTGATATCCGACAGAACATTGGAAATGTGGCTGGATGAATTCAAGGAAATAAAAAATGCTCATCCTGACAAAGTGTTGATCTCTTCAATAATGGAGAAATACAATAAGGATTCATGGCAGGAATTAGCCGGTAGAATAGCCGCAACTGGGGTAGATATGTTTGAACTGAATTTCTCGTGCCCTCACGGACATCCCGAAGAAGGCATGGGCGCTTTCATGGGGCAAAATCCCGATATGGTGAGAGAAGTAACTGGTTGGGTTGCCGAAGTGACAGACTTGCCAATATGGGCCAAAATGACACCCGCTATTTTAGATATAACCGAACCGGCCAAAGCAGCAATGGAAGGTGGTGCAGGTGGCGTGGCCGCAATCAATACCATACCATCCATTTTAAATATTGACCTCGAAACGCTGGCTCCAATGCCCACAGTGGAGGGACATTCAACCCCTGGTGGATATTCCTATTATGCCGTGAAACCCATTGCGTTGCGCATGGTGTCTCAAATAGGAAAAGGTGTCCCCGATGCAGAAATATCAGGTATAGGTGGCGTTATCAGCAGTCATGAGGCAATCGAATTTATCCTGTTGGGAAGTTCTACTGTTCAGGTATGTACCGGTGTTATGTTGCAGGGCTACGAGATGGTTGAGGAAATGTGTGAGGGTTTATCGAACTTCATGGAAAAACATGGTTTCCAAACCGTTCGCGAGTTTGTAGGACATTCATTGCAATTTCTTACAACACATCATGACTTGGCAGATAAGCGACTCGCGCGAAAAGCAGATGCATTGGGCGTGAATCGTGACAATAATTGGACAGGTGATATTAAGAAGGAAACAGACGAGCTAGTCAGTAAATAAGTTTCGGATTGAAAATTCTGGGTTACTCAACCAACAAATACATTAAAAAATAATCTAGCACATACCTTTAGAAAGGACATTATTATGACATCCACAACAAACCTTGAGCATCTTTGGCTCCCCTTTTCGGCCAATCGGGATTTTAAGTCTGCGCCGCGGCTTATGAATGAGGCCAAGGGGATGTATTATAAAAAACCGGATGGGACGGATGTACTAGATGGAACTGCAGGATTATGGTGCTGCAACGCGGGACATGGACACCCTACCATTGTGAAAGCCATACAGGACCAGGCAGAAAAAATGGACTTTGCCCCCTCCTTCCAGATGGGCCACCCCCTGGGTTTTGCAGCTGCCCAAAAACTCCTTGAACTGGCTCCGTCAGACGAATTTCAATATGTCTTTTTCACCAATTCCGGGTCCGAGTCTGTGGATACGGTCATGAAGATCGTCATGGCTTATCAACAACATATTGGCAATACGGAAAAGACCATGATCATCGGCCGGGAACGGGCTTATCATGGTGTTGGGTTCGGTGGGATCACCGTCGGCGGGCTGCCTTTGAACAAACAACACTATACCCTCCTTCCGGATGTGGACCATGTCTGCCATACCCACAACCTGGAACATAATGCTTTCAGTAAAGGCCAACCGGAATGGGGCGAGCATTTAGCAGATGACCTTTTGCGGGTCATCGAAAAACACGGTGCTGAAAAGATCGCTGCTTTCATCACGGAGCCTGTAGCCGGATCCACAGGTGTGCTGGTGCCACCTTTAGGTTATTTAAAACGGATCCGTGAGATTTGTGATAAAAATGATATTCTGCTCATTTTTGATGAAGTCATTACTGGTTTTGGCCGATTGGGTATGCCTTTTGCAGCCCAGTATTTTGATGTTATCCCGGATATGATCACCTGTGCCAAGGGGCTCACTAGCGGTACAGTCCCAATGGGCGCTGTCATGATCCAGAAAAATATATACGAAGCGTTCCAGCACGGAGATCCCATGACGATTGACTTGTTTCATGGGTATACTTACTCGGCCCATCCCCTGGCTGCAACTGCGGCTATAGCCACCTTAGCTGTATACCAGCAGGATGGATTATTCAAGAACGCTAAAAACCTGGAAAGCTATTGGGCAGAGGCGATGCATTCCCTCAAAGGCGTGGGGGCCATAATAGACATTCGCAATATCGGCCTCATGGCCGGGATCGAGATGGAGTCAAAGGATGGTAAGATCGGATCTCGGGGATATGATGTATTCACTGATGCGTTTCACAACTATAATTTGTTGATCCGGATCACTAGCGATACCATCGCCCTTTCGCCACCGCTCATTGTAGAAAAGGAACATATTGATCAAATTGTGGATACGTTGAAAAAAATTATCTTGAATCATTAATAACTTTTATTTTCCTCTTCTTATAGGGGGAATAATTGATAATTAGGATAGTATTATGATACATAAAAACTATATCAACAATGAATGGGTTGATGCCAAGGACAGTTCCACGTTTGATGTGGAAAACCCCTTCACGGAAGAAATTATCGCCCAGGCTCCATTAAGCGGAGCAGAAGATGTAGATGCTGCAGTCCAAGCGGCAAAAGCAGTATGGAAAGACTGGAAAATGCTGGGTTCCTTGGATATGCGTGACCTTCTTCGTGAAGTCGCTGTGAAGAGCCGTACCCACGACAGACAGCTGGCAGAAGTCATTACCCACGAAAGCGGTAAGCCCCTCATTGAATGTTTGGATGAGATCGAGTGGATCGCCTCCATCTTTGAATATTATTCCGAGATCGGCCGTGATCAACGCGGCCGTGTGGTTGCACCAGTGACCCCTCGATCCATGAGTATGGTAGTAAAGGAAGCATATGGCGTAGTGGGCTGTATCGTCCCTTGGAATTATCCATTGCTGCTGATGGCATGGAAGGCTGCACCGGCACTGGCCGCCGGGAATACGGTTGTGGTGAAGCCATCGGAAGTCACACCTCTTTCCATGATGCTGTGGCTGGAAACGTGCTGCGATCACTTACCCAAAGGAATTATCAACATGGTGAATGGTCATGGGGAGACCGGTGCAGCGCTAGTGGAACATCCCGATACACGGGTCATCGCCTTTACCGGAAGCGTGGATACAGGGAAAAAGATCGCTGCCATGGCTGCCGCGCAATTAAAAAAAACCAGCCTGGAGCTGGGTGGAAATGACCCCATTATCATTTGCGATGATGTGGACATCGAGATCGCCGCCAAAGGAACTGCTTGGGGTGGACTGTTGAATGCCGGTCAGGTGTGCACATCTTTAGAGCGGGTATTCGTTATGGAATCCATTGCCGATGATTTCACTGAAGCAGTCGTGGAAGAAGCCAAAAAGGTGCGTTTAGGCGACCCTATGAACGGCCAGACGGACATGGGACCCATGGCATCAAAAATGCAGCTGGAAAAAGCAGAAGGAAAAGTGGAAAGAGCTAAAGCTGAAGGAGCGCGATTATTGTGCGGTGGTGATCGGCCTGAAGAATTCGAGAAAGGATATTTTTACAATCCCACCGTATTTGACCAGCTAACTTCTAAAATGGAAATGATGAACCTGGAAACGTTCGGGCCCATCATCCCCATCCAGAAAGTGAAGGACCTTAATGAGGCTATTGAGCATGCGAATAATTCCCAGTATGGCCTGGGCTGTAATATCTATACCAATGATATGGAAAAAGCCCTGACTGCTGCTGATGACATCAAAGCCGGTTCTTTTTGGATCAACGATCCATTGACGGACAACGAAGCAGCGCCGTTTGGGGGTATGAAAATGTCCGGCGGAGGAAGGGAATTAGGTATTGAAGGGTTGGATGAGTTCCGGGAAGCGAAACATATCCTTATCGATTACCAGATCAGAGAAAAGGATTACTGGTTTCCCTATGACCTGGATGAAGGAAGGAAGACGTGAATTGTTGATTGGTTGGATGTATGATTGGTAGTATGATAATTGTGAATATTGTAGGATGTGGTTTTAATGGATTATGATGTAGTTATCATTGGTACGGGGGTTATTGGCCTTGCCATCGCCAAAGAACTTGCTGAAACAAAGAACAAATCTGTTTTAATCATTGAAAAAGAAGCCAGTTTCGGCCAAGGCATTTCCAGTCGGAATAGTGAAGTGATCCACTCAGGGATATATTATCCTCCTGATTCCCTGAAAACCAAGTACTGTACCCGAGGACGGGAATTAACCTATGAATTTTGTGAAAAACATCAAATCTGGCACAATCAGTGCGGGAAACTGGTCATTGCCGAGGACAGCCAGCTGGATGAACTGGAGCAGCTATACAACAGATCAAAGGAAAATGGCGTCCCGGACACCCGCATCATCGACCAAAAGGAATTATTCGCGCTGGAGCCCCATATTCGCGGCGCTGGAGCACTATTTGTTGGCTGTACGGGAATTATGTCCGCGCACGAGTTTATGGCTGCCCTGCACCAAATATCGGCGGAAAAAGAACATGATTACCTATTTATGTCGGAAGTTGTGGGGATAAAGCAGATTATTGATGGATATAAAGTAGATATCCGCAATACTGATGGTGAAATTGAATCTGTATCTTCAGGATGGGTCATAAATGCAGGTGGGTTGCAAAGTGAATTGATAGCAAAAATGCTTGGAAATAAAACTACATTTCCAGTTTTAAAGTATTCAAAAGGATGTTATTTCAAACTATCTGCAAAATGGCGGGGTAAGTTTGAACACCTTGTTTATCCAATCCCCGATAAAGAACACGGCTCGCTGGGGATTCATTTGAGCTTTGATCAATCAAAAACAGTCAAACTGGGACCAAGCGCCCATTGGCTTGAGAATCATCAGGAAAATTATGAAGTCGATGAATCCCTGGCGCATTTTTTCCATCATGGTGCAGCTGCTTATATCAAAGATCTAAAAGTGGAAGACCTATCACCGGATTTTGCCGGGATTCGGCCCAAAATATATAATGCTGATAATCCGCTTTCAGATTTCTATATATACCATGAAGAAGATAAGGGATTTCCCGGCTGGATTAATTTGATCGGGATTGAATCGCCGGGGTTGACGTCAGCACTGGCGATAGGGGAGGAAGTTGTTAGACTACTAACTGACTAAAATATTTTTTTATAAAATGCAGTTAGATCAATATTTTTCTTAAATATTGAAAACTTTTTGGAGGATGTATTGATATCTAAAATAAATACCACCTTCCGTAGAACTATTCATTCCTTCGTAGGCAATCTTGTTCGCAAAGGGAATGGTTGAATAGCCTATTTCAAACATGCCTAATGAATTCCACAAACTGACAGACGTTGTTATCAAATGGTGATTAATTACAGGTTCTGAAGGGAAGGACTCTGATGGTATAGAAAAAAACCAATTATCGTATTTAGCCTGTAATGTATTACTCCCTTTCCCCAACCATGTGTAATCCAAATTGAGTAATATTTGTTTCGTTAACCATGCATTTACCTGTATATGATCTGACCATAAATCCGAACCATATAGATAACCCAGGGCATGGCCGCGATTATACCATGATGGTGATTGTCCGGGATGGATATTTGTCCAAGTGTTCAATGTTGTAAAATCTACTTCCCATGTTACTGGATATTTAGCAATTGACAATGCACCTTCTGCACCTAGCCTTAAGCCTATTTGATCCTCAACAACCGAGCCGCGGTCAACTTGTAAGTCATCTATTACAAATTCGCCATATATCGAAAATGTAGGTTGTAGATTATATCGTGCGGTTATAAAAATGATCGAATTATCACTATCATCCGGTTGATACAGTTCATCCCCTTCGACAGCTGTGAAAAAATATGGAACAAATGGATTTAAATACATGAACTCAAAAGATCGATGTTTCCCGGTATAAATGACCTGTTCGCCTAAGCTGATCATCAGTTTATTTGATTCTGAAAGCCAGGTTAAACGGTGACCTGCAGTTAACCGCTTAATGCGTACAACTATATTCGTTGTATCGGGGCCCAGCTGTCCTGAAAATAACTCGAACTGAAATTGTTTAAAGTTGATTTTCGCGCTGATGTGATCATAAGTAGGACCAGATGTAGTATGAACAATGGAATGACTTCTGCTTTGTCCCCAAAAAATTGGTGCACGGCCAATTTGCAGAGATGATGAATGACCTGAATATCTCAAAAAGGCATTTCTAATACGCCCACTAATTCCAAAACGTGTAAAAGATGTACCCAATGCATTTTGCCCCTGTATTTCATTTACAATTACAGGTTCTACGAGCAAAGACCAATTATTTATTGAAGCGCTGCCCCAAGCCTGGACCATGATTATTTCATCTTTCACTCCGCCAAAATAAAAACCGGGAGAAATACCAACCATTGCATTTGTTTTCAGTGAATCTGCATTAAAGTAATATGGGCTGAACAACATGAAATCCGACAGGTCATTTTTTGTTTTTTTACGATAACCAAGCTTTGATCTGTTATTTAGATCATCAGGCATAGGTATATGTTGCCCATATATCCCTGAAAATAAAAAGGCTCCTAAACATAGGAGCCTGATAAGACGTTTTTCCATTATTTAACTCAGGCTTGTCCCTTTATAGAAACTACATCTAAATCCAGTTTTTCGCCTAAAGCAAAATAATCTTGAGGAGTATAATCAGGTACAAGGAGCTGTAATTTTTGTTTAATTGCATCCGCTTCATACGAATTAGAAACTTTGATCAGTGAATCAATATCTTTTTTAAATGATTCCCACATAGGATGATTATCATTATCCTTCAAGGCCATGATTTTTTTATGTTGAGTAGATTGGACTGTTTCTTCTTTCGCTACGAGTTCTTCATACAGTTTTTCGCCTGGTCTCAGGCCGGTATAAACAATCGGAATATCCTTTTCAGGTTCAAAACCTGATAATTTTATCAGATCATAGGCCATATCCTTTATCCGAATGGGTTTCCCCATATCTAGCAATAAAATGCGATTTTCCTGGCTCATGGTTCCTGCTTGTAAAATTAAATGAGCTGCTTCAGTAACAGACATGAAATATCTATACATTTCAGGGTGAGTTATAGTAACCGGGCCATGATGTTCGATCTGTTTTTGAAAAGTAGGGATAACGCTTCCTGAACTGCCAATCACATTTCCAAATCGTACCGCGATCATTTTTGTCTGACTAATTTTATCTGCCGATAGAATGATCTTTTCGGCAAGCTTCTTTGTTGCGCCCATAATATTTACAGGTGCGACTGCCTTATCTGTTGAAACAAGAACAAATTTATCTACTAAATATTGAGCGGATATTTCTGCTACATTCTTTGTGCCTAATACATTTGTATTTACAGCTGCCCATGGGTGTAATTCCTGCATTGGTACATGTTTATACGCTGCTGCGTGGAATACAATTTGAGGACGAAATTCCTTAAAAACAGATTTCATTCTCTTTTCATCACATACATTTGCAAGAATGACCTTAATGATCGTTTTACCGCCATGCTCCAGGCAATCCTGTTCAATTGCAAAAAGATTTTGCTCACTGTTATCAATTAAGATCAAAGAACCAGGGTCAAACTGCAGGCAGTGGCGAACTAATTCTGAACCAATTGAACCTCCCGCCCCGGTGATTAAGATTCTTTTTTCGCCAATGAAGTTTTTTATGGAATTTTCATCAAGTCGTACCTCTTCCCTGCCCAGTAGATCGACAATTGAAACTTCACGGATATCTTTCAGAGAAACTTTATTGTGCATTAATTCTGCAAAACTGGGAATGGTCCGAAATCGTTTTCCCGATTTTTCACACAATTCAATGATCTGACGCATTCGCTCTGTTGTAGCTGTAGGGGACGTGATCAATATTTCATCATAGGGTATTTTAACTAACATTAAATCCCTAATTGATCCTAAAATAGGAATCCCATGTATACTTGCCCCATGCTTGTTTTTATCGTCTTCCAACATTCCAATGATCTCAAATTCACCCGGATGAGTTGCTAATATTTCCCTAACGATTTTTTCACCAGTATTCCCAGCACCTAAAAGAATCAAACGAGTTTTCTTTTTAGTAGTAGTAAGAAAAGGAGCAGATTGAACAGAAGTATAATAAAAACGAACACTCACTCTCACCAGGCCAACAAAAATGGTCGAGATTAAATAATCCATGACAAAAATAGACCGGTGTAGCCCTTCAAATTCGAGTGACAAACTATAAAACACTATAATCAGTAATGATGCAGTGGAGGTTGCTTTTAGAATATTCAACACATCCCAAAGTGATGTATAGCGGTAAATACCGCGATATAACCCAAAAGCATAAAAAATGATTATTTTTGACGGGACCAAAAAGAGTATGGTAGATCCAATAATGCTCCAATATTCCAAAGGCAGTTGGAAATCAAAGCGCAGCAAGTACGCCAGCAAATAACTGATAACTAAGACAGTTATGTCGGCGAGGACTACGAAATATGTGTTTTTGTTCTTGAGTCTCTCTTTATACATAGCATATTTGTTGGTGTTAGATTAAGAAGAAGTTATATAATTGATGTTTACAAATGCAAAAAAATATTTTAATTAAGATATTGTGATCTTATTAGTGCAATAATCTGATTTTGCTGATCATTTGCAAGGCCTACTCCAGAAGGAAGGCATATACCGTTTTTAAAAACAGTTGTGGAAATATCTGGTTCATTAACTGCAAAAAACTGATAATCCTTGTATAACGGCTGCAGATGCATTGGTTTCCAAACAGGGCGGCTTTCTATGTTCTTTTCTTCCAGGAGATCGATAATTTCATCTTTATGTATTCCAGCATTAACGGGGTCTATTAAACATACAGATAACCAATAATTTGGTTGGCCATAATCTGCGATCGGGAAAAATTCAATCCCGGGAAGATTGGATAATTCTTCCATATATTTATTAAATATTTTTTCACACGCTCTTATGTGTGTATCAAGATTTTGCAATTGACCCCTGCCCAAAGCGGCTAAAATATTACTCATTCTATAATTATATCCCAGCTCACTATGTTCATAATGCACTGCATTATCGCGAGCCTGATTAGATAAAAAGCGTGCTTTTGCAATTAATTCTGAATTATTGCTTAAAAGCATACCGCCGCCTGAGGTAGTCATGATTTTATTGCCATTAAATGACAAAACAGCCATTTTACCAAAATTACCGCACTTTTTATTTTTATACACACCGCCAACAGCTTCAGCGGCATCTTCAATAATGGGGACATTGTAATGATCGCAAATACTTGTCAAAGCATCATAATCAGCGCTCTGCCCATACAAATCAGTTACAATGACAGCTTTGGGTAATTGGTTTTGTTTTTCAGCTGCATCGAAAGCTTGCTGAAGCGCTTTGGGACACATGGTCCAGGATTCCCAATCAGAGTCAATAAACACAGGAATAGCATTTTCGTACAATATGACGTTGGCACAAGAAACAAATGTCAGGTCAGAACAGAAGACTCTATCACCTGGTTTTATATTGCAAAGCTTCAGAGCCAAATGCAAGGCGGCTGTACCGGAAGACAGGGCAACAGCATTTTCAATGTCTACATATGCTGCAATTTCCTTTTCAAAAGCATCCACGTGGGGACCCAAAGGCGCGATCCAGTTGGAATCAAGCGCATCTTTGATAAATTCCCATTCCTGATCGCCAAGGTGCGGCGGGGAAAGGTAAACGCGTTTATTTTTTTTGGCAGACAATGGGTATTCAATCCCAAGTTAGAGGCAATAGGGGGTCGGCAATAAGCGGTTTGAAGTCCATGAGATCCAAAATGTCGTTTTGGACATCCACACCAGCAGCAACTTCGGCGAGGGTGACCTGATTATTGGCGATAGTAAAAACGCATCTTTCGGTCACAATCATTATCTGTTGCTCTTTTTCCTGCTGCAACAGCGGGGAAAACGTAACCTGGTCCACTTGATAAACTGCTTTTTTAATTAAACCTTCACTTGCAATGTTGAGAGAATTTCCATCTGCATTAATCTGCAGCCCCTTCGCAGTAAACGAACCGACAAAAATCAATTTTTTTGCTGCGTGACAAATATCAATATAACCACCGCAGCCAAAGCATTCTGAACCAATGATGCTGACGTTGATTTGCCCTTTCTGGTCAAACTGGACAAAACTTAACACAGCTGTTTCCATGTGACCGCCGTTAAAACCAACAAATTGGTTATCCTGGGTCAAAAAGGAATCGGGGTCAAGAGCAACGCCAAAGTCCGGGCGGCGTTCGGGAATGCCGCCGATTACACCTGACTCCATGTAGGTTAACATATGACTGTAATGTTGAGGATCCGCTTTCGCATAAACGCCAGTTAGTTCCGGTACACCCTGTCCGAGAATAATGTGTTGATCATGCTGCAATTCCCGGAGAGCCCGGCGGGCAATGAGTTTTTTATAGAGGGGATCCGAATCTGGTTGCACAGTATTAGTATACTTACCATGGTTCAACAGCCCTGCATTGAAGTCATAGAGATTTGTATGACGGTGATCCTTTTTTACGTCTGCACAGACGATAACACTATCCACTAAATGAGCCGGGAGATCGACATCGGCAGGGGGTAATTTTTCAGAGATTGTCTTTTCAACCTGGACAAAGACTCGACCGCCGGAGGTACGTGCCGCCTGGGCCATGGCCAAGAATTCAGTTTTGACCGGTTCATGGCACATGGAAATATTGCCTTGGGTATCGGCGATGGTGCCGCGGATGAGAGCGGCATCTACGGGTCGGGCATGGTAAAACAAATAATCATCACCATTTATCTGGAGAGGAGTAACTACATCCGCTGTTGTACACGCATTAAGTTTACCGCCGGTTACTTCCGGATCGACAAAGGTGTGACGGCCCACGGTAGAAATGAGACCGGGGCTGCCACGGCCAATCTCGCGGAATAAAAGTGATAATTGACCTTGGGGCAGTGAATAAGCCTGAATTTTATTGGTCTGAACCAGAACCCTAATTTGGGGAATGGAGCCATAATAGCTACCAAATGAACAGTGAAGCAGGTCCTCATGGGCTAGGTGATCCAAGCCGGGATCGGTGGGTGAACTGGTAAACAAGATGGTGATTCCCGAAGGACTCCCCGTATTGTCAAATGTTTCACGGACTAGGCGGAGTAAAAGCTGAGGAGTGCCAGACCAGCGAAAGCCGGTTATGGCGAGGCTTTTTACAGATTGAATTTGGGATTGAAAATCCTCTACACTTATTTCTTTGTCAGGCATAAAAATCTAGGTCTTATTTTTACTAATCTGTTTGGCTGGAACGCCCACTACCACGGCATTTTCCGGCACATCCTGTACGACAGCGGCACCGACACCAACTACGGCGTTAGCACCAATATGAACACCCGGCTTAATGGCGGAACCGACACCAATGGTGGCATAGTCATCGACAATCACTGATCCACCGAAGGAGGCATTGCCTCCGACTAGTACATTATCGCCAATTATATTGTGGTGGCCAATAAGAGCATCGCCACCTAGAAATACATTATTACCAATGGTGGAATGGGTGTGGATGGCTGTACCCATTTCGATGATCACATTGTCCCCGAAAGTGACGGCAGTATCAATGAGGGCCTGGGGATGGATGATGGAAATGAGTTTAAAGCCTCGATTTTTAAATAATTCATATTTTTCAGCACGGGCCCGGTTATTGCCGATGGCCATGATGGCAGTAGTAATTTTTTTGGTTTCAGCAAATTCAAAAATATCAACCGTTGAAAAAACGGGTAAACCCGCTAAGGTCTGTCCAGCCTTTTGCCTATCATCATCCCCAAATGCAACAATCTGGTATTGATCAATATAACTTAAGACATTGGTGACCAAGGTACCGAATTCGCCGGCACCAAAGACTATTATATTTTCCATAGACTATATATTCACTAAAAAAGAAACGAAGTTTACGCAATTATGGACAAAAAGGAGAATTTAAAATTTATGGCTGCCAAGGAGGACTATTGCTCAATGCAGTGTGAAAATTAGCAATTCTTTCATCCTGAAATGGACCTGTAAAGCGACCATCAAAAAAGCGATCCATCCCCTCAGCAAGAAAGAGTTGCCAAGAGGCTGCTTCCTGCCGGGGAATAATGGGGAAAAACAAAGTATTCATATACTGGGCAGCGTGGAGGTCGCCGGGAGAATCCCCAATGAGTAGGATATGGTCAAGGGGATATTTATCCGCAGCAGCGGCAGTGAGCATTTCGGTTTTAGAACCGGTTTCCTGTCCGCTGATTGCAGAGACAGTGTTGATGATGCGGTGTTCCTGCCATTCTCGATGTAAGGCAGCAAGGGGGGTATTGGAGATGACAATGAGATCAGCGCGGCCATTAAGCAACTTCAGGCTTTTAAAGGCACCGGGCATAGGGGGCAAATTGTAAACAACTTCCTTGATGGTCTGATTGACATCATTGCTCCAAGCCAAGACTTTTTCCAGTTCTTTTCGATGGACACCTGAAGAAGCAGCTATTGCTGTCTGTAGGTTTATATTGGAAGGCGCAGATTCCTTTTGGACCCATTCCCGAACGTACTGTAAGTCCGGCAAAGAAATTTCGACTTGTTTAACCGCATCTATTTCCTGCAAATAATCAATCACGAGCAACAAGGCTTTGAAACGGTTGGTGCCCCGGGTTTGTGAAAAAATATTGACATAATTCCACACTTCGTGGACGTGGTGGGTAATGGCAGCAAAGCCAAAATGTTTGATGAGGTTGCCAATAAAGCTATCTTTATGCTTTATTTCCATGGAATCAAAGACGGTGCCGTCAGAGTCAATGCCAACAAAATAATCGTGTTGAGGCCGGAAAGCCCGAAGATCAGATAAAGACAGGTGGGCAGTCATATTAAACCTCTAAATGATCTCCACAGGATAGGACATGCACATCCTGGTCGGGACAATGGGTGGCAACACATTCCAGGAAATAATCAACGGATGCGGTATTGACTTTAAACATATCATAATGATTGGGAACGACTGTACGGATATGAATATCACAGCATAATTGGGCTAATTCCAAGGCTTTTAAGTTGCCCACAATTCCTTTTGCTTCCCGAACCTTATCCCGTCCGTTTATGGGGGCAAAGAAATAGTCAAAAGAATATTGCTGCAGCTTATCAACCAACCCGGGGTAAATAATACCATCTCCCCACAGAAAAATAATTTTTTGCTGAACCGTTATTACAAAAGACAAACAATCAGGTCGACCCAAATGATCGTGGAGGTCATAGTGAGCAGCGGGAAGAGATTCTACGAACACATCATTAATGGTTTGGGTAATGCCGGGTTCCAAAAAACACACTTGACGTTGCGGCAGCTCAACAGGATTTTGTTCGTAGGCCCCGACCGATGTGTACAACATAAAATCGGCATTGATATTCATGATGGTCCAAGGGTCCATATGGTCCACGTGAGCATGGGTACAAAGTATTCCATTTAAGGTATTTATTTCTTCAGGTATGATTGGGGGCGGGAAACTGCGAATCATCTCACTGGCACCTAAACCGGACGGATCTTGTACATAATTCGATAAATATGGATCAATATACAGGATGGTCTCCGGAGTTCTGAGGATATACCCGGACTGGCCCAGAAAAAAAATGAAGGTAGATGCTGTTGGTGGTTTGTCTTTTTCTATTTGGTGAAGAAGGGCCATTATATAGACATCAATTACAATAATGAGTACTGGTACCATCAGACAAAAAATCAGGGGCGGCGGCACGGTCACAAATAAAGGTTATACTGCCCGGAGAATGATTTATAAGAAATTCTATAGGTGACGAGGGCATCGTTGTTTCGGCATTAAAAACAGTATTGAGAATATCCCCCTTTTTTTTTCCTAAAACCAAACAGATTATTGCAGGTATGCTGCACAACGTATGCATGGAAAGGGACACGCGCTGATGGTTCTCAAAAGTACGATTAGAGAACGTAAATGATTCCTTTGTTGAAAATGAATCAATATCATCCTCAAATAACCCGGCAATGTGACCATCTGACCCAAGTCCACATACCGCCGCTTTGGGCGGTAAATGAGGTTGCACGCACTGATCGAGAAACTGCCTGGTTTTGGTTTTGTCCATGAAGTCATTTTTAGGCAAAAGGGGCATATAATCAGGCAAAGATTCACAGGCACAGTGGGCAAAGAGATTTTGTTGCAGCATTGAGGTATTGGAATGGGAATCTTCCGGAGGGACCATGCGTTCATCAGTTAGGACCAGTTTGACGCCCTTCCAATCATGGATATTATCCGCTAGTAATTGATAAAATAATTGAGGTGTTTTTCCTCCGGGAACCGCTATGATTTTACAACCCGATAAAATGAATTCATGTACACGCTCTGCTGCAGTTGCAGAAGCAGCTGTACTCGATTCCAGCACATGTACTTGCAATGAATTTCCGGGCACTTGCGGCAGTGGTATTATAAATGGATTAAATACACGCTAATAAATGTAAGCGGCTAAGCAAGTTCTGCCTGCAGTGCAGATATCGTTTTATGCAGCCCCTGATCGAGGGGGATCATTTGATCCAGGTCAAATTTAAAAACACCGTTTGGCTGTTGCGAAAAAGGGCTGGATTTATAATGATTTTGGTATGTGTTATTAAGAAAATCAACCGGTAAATCTGCAGCGATGGTTTGATTAATCATTTTCATCAGGTCTTTGACCCTGACTGATTCAGATCCTAGCAGGATCACGGTTTGATTTTCATGGCCCTCAGCCAATAATTTTACACTGGCCCGAGCGATATCCTTAACGTAAATGTATTTGCGAATTTCTTCACCATCACCATGATGAGTTATTTTCTTTGCTGTAAGGGCCTGATGAATCAAAGAATTGACCAAATTGGTTGACTTGGCCCGGGGACCGTAGGAAGAACCGATTTGCATAATTGTATATTTCAGTCCTTGAGTCTGGTGGTAATCTTTTATTAATAATTCACAAGCTTGTTTTGTAATCCGATATACCCCACCATAATTACTATAGACATAAACACTACTGGCAAAAAATAACCGTTCTACAGGAGATGTAACGCACGCAGAAAGTACTTTGGCTGTACCCAAAACGTTGGCTTCGATGGCGCCCAGGGGATCATTATTGACGATATCTATGTCTGTCACGCCGGCGAAGTGATATACTATATCAGCATTGGCTACAGCCTGGTTCAATTTACTTTCGTCCAAAATGGAACCGATGATCATTTCCTGACTGGACTGGATATATGGGGATAAGAATGTGTCAAATAAGGTTACTTGATGACCCCGTTTTGTTAGAAGATCGCCTACATGGCTGCCTAAAAAACCGGCGCCACCTAAAATCAGTATCTTTTTCTTTTCCATTAAGTATGTTTTTCCGTAAACAGAATAATTGAATTATAACAACATGCTTGAATTCAAATTACAAAAATTAGACCCATATAGCCCATGACAATCATGAGTGATTAATCGCGGACATCTGTTTTGTCAGTTTGCTCAGACGCAGGTGGTTTTGCTGACGGTGCGGCAGTACCCATAAATTCTGGCATAATTTCCTGGTCATGGGGAGATACCCCCTGCCCTTTCAGCACCAGAAAAATGGTGTGGCATAGAATACGCATATCCATGAGGAACGAACGGTTTTCTACGTAGTGGAGATCATAGTCAAATTTTTCTGTCCAGGATAAGCTATTGCGACCTTTGGTTTGAGCCAATCCGGTAATTCCGGGGCGGACCCGGTGGCGGCGGAATTGAACTGAACTGAAACGGTCTTTATATTTTACAGGTAAGGGTCGGGGACCTACCAAGCTCATCTCCCCTTTCAGGACATTGTACAGGGTTGGCAATTCATCGAGGCTGGTACGGCGTAAGATACGCCCCAAACCGGTAATGCGGCTGGCGTCATCCTGGGCGCTGATGGATGTACCGCTGTGCATGGTACGAAATTTGATTAGAGTAAAGGCTTGGCCGTTTAAGCCCAGCCGCTGGTGATGGTATAAGACTGGAGGACCTTCAATAAACAAAAACAACAACGCAACCAGAAACAATACCGGTGCTAGAATGACGAGCAAGGATACTGTTATTATAAGGTCAAATATTCTTTTCATAGTAATAATGTTATGTTTTTTGGGCAATACCAACCAAAAGACTACCGCTACCCAACATATCTGACACACGGTAGGTCAACCGGTTGATGAGAGGTTGTTTTACCCGAGCCTGGCCCCAAACAGGATGGTCATTGGGGTAAACAACAAGGTGTTTGGTCTGTAAATCAAATTCAGAAAAAATGTATTCAAAACTTTTTACGGAATAAGCGCGCATGTGACGGGTGGGTTGGATACAACCGTATTCAGGAGACAAGCGGGGAGAAATTTTGCGTAGAGCGGACATAAAGGAATTATGATTGGGTACTTCCAGGTGCAAAAGGCCTCCGGGGCGAATGGCGCGCAATAAGTTGGTAATAAAAAGTCGCGGTTCAGAAAAATGCTCCAGCAATTGGCAGGCAATAATAAGGTCAAATGATTCCTTATAATCTGAAATGGGGTTGTTTTTAATTGGAATCTGCTGCTCGCGTCCCCACTGAATCCAGCGGGGATTTACCTCCAAGCCGGTCCAGGAAATACCGGCGGCAGCAAAAGGAGCATGAAAAATACCAGGTCCACACCCAATTTCCAAAACGTCTTGGATGTTGCCGGATTTGAATTGCTGAAATTCAAGCAGGCGGTTATTGATGCGCTGAAAGGCAACTGGCTGACTGGCTATAAAAGTATCCATGAGCATGGTGATGTTTTCTTTCGTTGTTGGGGATGTATCTGCACCAGGTTCCTTATAGGTGATTGAGGGGCAATAATCCAACCCGCAGTGTAAACAACGGATAATCGGCTGGTTGCCCCAGTTAAAAGATCGCAATGCTGTATTTTCGAGGCATAAGGGACAAGCAACAGGTGGCTGATTTTGACTGTTATTCATGGTTCAGCACCGATTCCACGGCAGTTACGAATTTATCGCCCAAAAGATTGAGATCAAATTGCCGGGCCAGACGGGATGCAGATTGACTCATGGCCGTTAAACGGGACTGATCACGGAGAACAGACTGCAAAATAGAGGCAGCCTGAGCTGGATCATGAGCAGGGAGAACCAAGCCGGCAGCGGCGGCTTTTAAAAGATTAGCTTGCCAACCACCATGATTGATAATCATAGGACGACCGGCGGCTAGGGCATCAAAAAATTTATTGGCTGAATTGTAAGCCAGCTCTGGAACTGGAATAACCCAGGAAGAACATACTGTCGCGGCAGAAAGGAGCACTGGCAATTGGGATTTATTTACAGGAGGCAGGAAAAACATGGATTTTTCGAAAACACCAGTTTCCCGGGCTAAGGCGGTCACTGTAGCCTGTTCACGGCCCTGCCCAACAACCAGAAAACGGATTTCGGGATCCAAGGACTGCATGGCATGGGCCAAGCGAACCATGTAGGCCAAACCGTTCACCTGACCAATAGAACCGGTGTACAACACCAAAGGATGATCCGCTAGCCAGGGGAATTGATTTCGGTATTCTGACCCCTTATGAGCAGGGACAGCAAAACGCTCGCATTCGGAGGCGTTGGGAATTTCCACAAGAATCTGTTTAGGGATTCCGGTGGAACAGATACCTGCAGCTATACCGGGAGAGAGGGCAATAATCTTTGATGACGCCTGATATGCGGTTCGTTCCAACCAGCGGGCTAGGAATTTGATAAGGGGAGATCTAATTACACCCATGGCTATTGGCACAGCGGGCCAAAGATCGCGCACTTCAAATGTTAAAGGAAGGAATCGAATCTTTTTCAGGATCAAAGCGGGGATAGCTACCGTGAGAGGAGTACTGCTGGCGACAATGATATCAGCGGGGAGTTTAAGGCCTAATTGACAAACGTAAACGGCGTATGTCAGAAAGGCCTTTATGCGCTGGAAAAAATTCATATTGTTGTGGTAGGCGACGGGCAGCCAAACCACTTTTACCCCATCTTCATTGTGTAAGCCGCGGCGGGTCTTCTGGTACTGATCCCGCCTGGTGGACAGAACAACCACTGAGTGGCCGGCAGCCACCAGGCGGCGAGTCATTTCATAGGATCGCACAGATCCGGGCATGTCCGGGGTGGTATAATATTGGTGGATAAAGAGAATATTCATTGGGCATTACCAAAAAACATATTTCCAGCGTAAATAACTACATATTATGATAAAAAATTTAGAGTTTTTTTAATTTCTCTTATTTGCTTGGCTGAAAGAATAAATTTGGGTAAATAAAGCAAATTGGATTTTATTTTTCTTTTCACAAATAATTTTTTATCAATTTTAACAATTCTATTAAAAGTCTGTATTGAATAAGCTCTTCTTATAGCTATTCTATTTATTACACTTGATGAAACTGTAAAATTCACATTATTCCACCATTCATTAGAGTTCCCTATTAATTTATAACCTATATCAAAAGCCATTTTTATTATTTTAGAATTAATAAAACCACCAGGTGCGCTTATTGAGTGTATAGGAGACTGAATTAAATCCTCTATCCATTTTTTTGATTCAAACAATTCGGAATAAATTAAATTAATAGGAATTTTTGTAAGAATAGGATGAGATATTGTATGGCTTCCAATTTCTTGGGTTAAGCCAAGTTCTTTTATCTCTATTTCGGATAGAAAGTTCTGTTTATTCTTACACCAATCTTTCGTAATAAAAAAAGTTGCATTAAATCCAATATCGTTTAAAATATCAGCAGCTTTTAAAAAACTTTTATATCCATCATCAAAAGTTAAAAGCGCATAACGACTTGGCCATTTATTTGCAGTCTGTCTTTTAATAAATTTTTGAAATCCTTCAACAGTATATCCTTCAGATTGTAGCCATTTCATTTGCTCTTTGAAATTAATAAGTTCAATATTGTACTCATTTTCGGGATTGTCACCCAAACTATGATATATTAATGCAACAAAGTTTTTCAAGAGAAAATTATCTATAAAATTATAAAATGTTATATATTATCTGAGTCAGCCATTGTAAAATGCCATTTATAGTTACTTTCAATAACTTTTTTTCCTAAATCATTAGCATAACAAATAATAGGTATGCTTTTATCACGTAGAAAGCCCAATTTTGATAGTATTTTAGTAAAATCATTATTTTTAACACTCCAACATGAAATCATATCGTATCCCTTATCATTAGCATATTTGATTATAGCGCAAATAATTTTCTTGGCACATTTTTGATGATTTGGCAGTATTAAATAATCTGCGATATAAAGCACTTTTAAACCATTCCATAATCCTGATTTAGTAATAGTATAGCCTATTAACTTTTCGTTTTTTCTAATGTGCCAAATGATATACTTATCTACATTACTTACAAACCGCCATTTTAGATACTTTTTATCGCGAACAGTGATTACATCTAAATTTTCTGCAACTTGTTCCCACAAAGTACTCATTTCTGATGAAATTTTATTTACTATTGTGACATCACTTGAATTGACTGATTTCCACTGATTATATCTTAAATCATAAAATACTCGTGTACAAATCGATAAAAATTTTATTGC
>Ga0208639_1000400_pt1 | contig 33732 bp, 27 predicted proteins | sample ETNtaG_33_FD_185772 | JGI IMG/M metagenome (GOLD analysis project Ga0208639, IMG submission 185772) | Marine microbial and viral communities from oxygen minimum zone, Eastern Pacific Ocean - ETNP201310SV76 (SPAdes) (version 2) | ecosystem: Environmental > Aquatic > Marine > Oceanic ...
CCGGAACGTGTACTCGGTGCCGTTGGATAGTCCGGTTACCGTCGCCGAGGTGGACGTCGAGACCCCGTCGTCGAACGTCGACCACGAGGTGCCGCCATCGCTCGAGAATTGGACTCCGTAGTCGGTGATCGACGACCCGTTGTCGGCCGGCGCCGTCCACGACAACTCCACCTGGCCATCCCCGGAAGTCGCCGACAGCGTCGGCTTGTCCGGCACGGCAGCCGGCGTGGCGGTTTCAGCGTCGGAGGGATCGCCGGTACCGACGCTGTTGGTGGCTGAGACCCGGAAGTCGCAGGAGACGCCGTTCGTCAACGAGGTGACGGTTGCGGAGGTGGCACCGGAGGTCGTCGTGGCCGGTGACCAGCCACTGTCAGCACAGTTCTTCTCCACCGTGTAGCCCGTGATCGTCTTGCCGCCGTTGTCGGCCGGTGCCGTCCACGACAACTCCACCTGGCCATCCCCGGAAGTCGTCGACAGGCCCGTCGGCTTGCCCGGCGTCGTCGCCGGCGTGGCAACTGCCGTCGATGAGGGGTTGCCGGTACCAATCTCGTTGGTCGCTGAGACCCGGAACGTGTACTCGGTACCGTTGGATAGTCCGGTCACCGTCGTCGAGGTGGACGTCGAGACCCCGTCGTCGAACGTCGACCACGAGGTGCCGCCATCGCTCGAGAATTGGACTCCGTAGTCGGTGATTGCCGAGTTGCCGTTCGAGGTTGGCGCATTCCACGACAACGCCACCTGGCCGTCCCCGCTGGTCGCCGACAGCGACCTCGGAGCGCCGGGCTCCGTTATCGCCGCGATGGTGATCTGGAACCGGCTCTCGTAAGCGTCATGGCTCGCCGTGTCGGAGTTCTGACCTGTGGTACCGCCGTCGTAGGTGATCGAGATTTGGTAGAGCTGGCCCGTGGTCAACAGGTCTGCCGTGCTCGTGAATGTGATCTTGTTGGAACTTCTGCCGTAGTAGAAGCTCAATCGGTTGGAACTGAGTTCGCGCACCCAGATCGCCATCGGACCACCTGAGAACTGGAACACATCGTCGGTCGTACCGGTCATGGTGTGGGTCGTCGAGATTCCCCACTCCCAGTCAGCGTTTGGACCGTCGTCGTTGCCCAGTATCGGCCGGTCCAGGGCGAACGTGTCCGCTCCGGCATTGAAGAGCGAAGCGCAGTCGGTTCCGGATCCGTTCACGGTGCAGTACGAGTCGCCCGAGACCGTCGCGCTGTCGAAGACCGTGATGAGTTGTCCATTGTTCAAACTGACAGAGGTGATCTGGACAGCTGCCCTCGTGCCGTTGCTGGTCAAGGTCCAGTCGCCGTCGCCCTGGTCGATATCTGCTGCCGCGTGCGGCGCAACCGCTAGGAGGGCGTAGAAGGCCAGGGCGAGGGCAACCCGGCGGAGCCTGAGTTGGATGATCGTCGACCGTCCCTTCTGGTCGGACAGGCTGCCATGATATGGGCGGTCTGCCTTTCAAGAAAGGGGGCGCCATGAGGCATTACCACCAGGCCGCGAGACATCGCGAGACATCGCGAAACAGTGCGAAACGACGCGAACCGTTGATCAACAAGAACCGCAGGTCAGAAGTGGTTTTGGGGCGTTCGCGCAGGTCAGGGGTTTGGGGTTGATCGATCTGGGGGACCGAAGGTCGGGAGTTCAAATCTCCCCAGCCCGACCACCCGAAACGACGCGCTAGGTCCTTCTGGCTGTCCGTATCTACACGTAGGGGTTGATGACCACCTCGACCTCCTCCAGGGGGGAGTGGCAAACTCAAGACGTGAGACGAGTCGGAGCGCTCTTGATGACCCTGTTGGTGGCTTCGGCATGCGCAGGTGGTTCGGACACCGCACCGACCACGACTGCAGCACCGACCACGACTGCAGCACCGACCACGACTGCAGCGCCGACCACGACTGCAGCGCCGACCACGACGGCTGCACCCACCACCATGGAGACCCCGGAGGCCATTCGTCGGGCTATCTCCCACTGCGACGTCGCACCGTTGGAGGTCACCCTCCTGGTCGCCTCGACGGAGACCCCTGCCGGTGTGGCCCTTGTCGAAGAGGGGATCTGCCTGTCAAAGGAGGCGTTCCTCGGCCACCCAACCGCCAACCAGGAGATGGTTAGCCCTATCTACGTCGCTGTACTCGATCGACATAGCCCCGAGAGCGCAATCGAGTTGGAGGACGTCTACTGCGACTTCATCAGAGAACACCACCCCGACACACACCGTCGCAGCCGTTGCGGACCCCAATACGTACCTGAAGACCACGGCTGCGACTTCGGCCGCTGCCTCTTCGTAGACGACCGAGGTGAAGTGGTCGGCTCATCTATCTCGAGCAACAGGCAGAGTGACGGCTTCCACCTCTTCATCAACACCAGCCACGACCTGCCCCAGCACGCTTCGAGTTACCTCTACGTGACCCTCCACGAACTGTGGCACGTGTTCCAGATCTCTAGCATTTCTCAGGCCGACATCACATACGAGGAGTTGGCCTACCCGCTGGGCAAACGCCTGGGGAGCGACCCAACAGTCGATACCCCATGGTGGATGGAGGGATCGGCCACCTACTTCTCCCACTACTTCTATGCCCAACATCCGGAAGCGGGCGAGGACTGGCTCTACCAACAGGCCGACCGGGGTTTCTGGACCGACTACAACGGTTCCGGACTCGGGGACATCATCGACCAGTACCGGGACTCGGGACGGAGCCTGTTCGACTTTCAGTACGGCGGCTCAGACCATCAGGTCGCCTACTGGACCGGCTTCTGGTATGTCGCCTACCTCATGGAGCAGAAGGGCATCGACACGATCTTCGACTTCCACGCAGGCCTGGAGGAACAAGGGTTCGAACAGTCCTTCGTGAACGCCTTCGGAACCTCCCATACAGAATTCCTGGAAGAGTTCGAGGCGTTCATCGAAAAACCCCGATCTGAGATGCTGGACATCTTCACCACTGCGGCACGGACCACGACGGCAACCACCGCCACCATCGATCCGATCGCACCCGCGGAGGACGAGCCCTTCTGGAATGAGCCGATGCGTTCGCTGTCCGACGGAAGGCCGGTTCCCTCCTGTGGCGATGGCTTCACGTTCACCGGTCCCGTGGTCGACGCAGACGATGTCGAGAGCGTGATGTTCCATCCGGGTGGGCACGTCACGCCGCACGACCACATGGCGTACTGGAGCACCGGGGAGCCCACCGACCCCAGCGGATTCCTCCGTTCGAAACAAGTTCAACTGACCGCACCGGCCGACGTCTTTGCTATGGACCTGGGTTGGGAGCAGCGAACGAACGAAGAGGAAGACACATATCTCGAGTGGGGCGCCTCTCTCACTTTCTGTGATGGGCATATCGCCATGTTCGGTCATGTGGGCCAGCCCACCGACGAACTACTCGAGATTCTCAATGCGGGAGTACTACTCGAGTCGATGAGCGACGATTCTGACTGCAATCTGGGAGGAGACGAGGCTGCGGCAGCGGGGGAGGGTTGCCGAAGGAGCATCGAAGCGTCGGTGCCTGCCGGGACAGCGCTTTTCCATTCGAGCGGAATGACCTCAGGATTTGATTTTGGGTTGTCGCTAGTAGGTCTGACAGTCGATGAACTGACGGAACACCCAAGTTACGGATTCTCGATAATGCCCTGGCGAAGTGGAAGCGGGAAGTCTGTCTGCCCACTGGATTACTTCCCTGAACCTTGGAACTCGGACTATCTCGCTCTTTTGGCCTCCGACCGGTGTGGACCCTTCAATCAGGACGTCCCGGAGACGGCGATGGGACTCTGGTTTCCGTCACCTTCGCTCGACCAGCCGCCACCACCCTGGGAGCCGTGGCCCAACGAGGAATTCGACTCGATTTGGTTATTCGCCTACCACGACGACTCATCGAAACACGAACTCACCGTGCCAGACGACTCGTTCGGGCTCGAGTACGGCAACTTCGTGATCGAGACTCGAGACGAGGAGACGGTTAACCGTCGATGGGATGAGGTGGTCGCCGGCGACGTCTACTGTGCCGAACTGCTGCAGGCCGACAGCGCGTTCTCGCACGAATCGACTCCCTCGGCGATCGCGCTCCTCGAACTTTCAACCGACGGCCAGTCTCTGACCATTGAGGGATATGCCCGAAGCGAATGCGTCGACGGACTCGACTTTGGTGGGCGAGCACGGATCTTTTACCGCTAGTTCGCAGCGATTCGTGAAGAGGTTGAACTACCTCTCGCAGACGGCTAGGCCCGTCTGGCTGTACTGCTGGTCGGAACGTACAGCGGTCCCCTTACCGGTTGTTGCTACTGCGCGGCCGTAACCAGAGAATCAATAAAGCCCTCAACGGCTTGTGGTGAGCGGAGCCGGAGGACGTTCGCGTGCACCCACGAACCGTCGCACATGCACTGCTCGTATTGTTCCCGGCGACCCTTGTAGGTCACCCAACTCCACCTGATGACGTTGCGCTCAGGATCCCAGTGGTACAGGTTTGTCCACGGTTCCTTGTTCCCGTTCCAGAGTTCTTCTCTCGTGAGCACCCGTCGAATGGTTCGACGGATCACACGGGTCATGACAGTTCTGCGTGGTAGGTCGAGCCAGACGATCGTGTTCGCTTGTTTCAGATGCATGTCGCCAGCCAAGCGTCCGTAATGGCCGCAAGTCACCCATCCTTGTTCCGCACCACTGAGTCGTGTTTCCAGATCGGAGCTGAATTCCTCAGCGGGACGCATCGTCCACCCTGGTTGATGAGCCAACTCATCCAACTCGATGTGTTCGAGTCCAAGTCGATCCGCTACTCGGCGGGCGACCGTCGTCTTCCCTGAACCGGAACATCCGACAACAGCGATATGCGAAGGCACCATTCGACGGTAACCCTCGACAGCCTGAACTGGTCTCGCCCAACCGGTTCCTCTCAAGTTCAGGTACTCTGTCCTCGTCAGTAGCGCGTTCCGACAATGTCCGATTGGCGGCGATTTCGCCATCCCTAGTCCGTGCATGATCGCGGGGAACGAAAGATGAACGAGCAGCGCATCGACATTACGTTCCTGTCCCAGGAAGATTTGTTGAGGGCAGGTTGCTTCGACATGAAGATGGTGATCGACACGGCAGAGAAAGCCATGCTCGCCTACAGAAGAAAAGAAATTCTGTTTCCGGAAAAGATCGTCCAAATATTCGCGGAAGACACGCAGGACCGAATCAACTGTCTTCCGGCCACGCTGCTGCCCGAAAAGATTTCCGGGGTGAAATGGATTTCGGTGTTTCCTGCCAACCCAACCAGATACGGCAAGCAGAACCTTTCGGCGGTTTTCATCCTCTCCGAGATCGATTCGGGCTTTCCGGTCGCCTTCATGGAAGGAACGCTGGCCTCGAACATGCGGGTTGGTGCCATGGGCGGGGTGGCGGCCAAGTATCTTTCTCGCGAAGACTCCAAAGTCATCGGCCTCATCGGTGCTGGCGAGCAGGCGAAAATGACTCTGGCCGCCATCAAGGCGGTCCGTCCGGCCATCAACGAGTGTCGGGTGTCCGCGAAAACGAGCGAGGCAGAAGAGCAATTCAGTGCCGAAATGCAGGCTCTCTATCCCGATATCGGCTTCGTTCAGACCGGCACCGACGGCCAGGCGGCGATGGATGGTGCGGACATTCTGGTGACCGCAACGAGTGCCCAGGCACCCCTGCTGAAGGCGGCCTGGATGAAGCCCGGCGCGTTCTATAACCATGTCGGCGGGTGGGAGGACGAGTATGCGGTCGCCAAGCAGTGTGAAAAGATCGTGTGCGACGACTGGGAAACGGTGAAACACCGCACCCAGACCATCAGCCGCATGTATAAGGATGGCGAACTCACCGACGACGACATCTACGCCGACCTTCCCGACATAGTTGCCGGCGACAATCCCGGCCGCGAAACCGACGATGAAAGGACCTACTTCAACGCTGTAGGCCTCGCCTACATCGACGTGGCGATCGCCCTCTCCATGTACAACAGGGCCAAGGAAGCATCAGCCGGCCAAGCTCTGACGCTCCAGGAACACATGATCTTCGAACACAAGGATCTCAAGGACTGGCTCCGGCAATAGCCCGGTGGGAGATCACCTACGAGTCTTTCCCTGCACTCGTCACCGGGGCGGACCTCAAAGGGACGGGCCTCGAATGGGCGAAAGGCGACCCGGGCACTGTCTGGTCGGAGGGTTTCGATCCGGTAGCCGCCGGGATGACCTTCATCTAGGCAGCCACCCTGAGATGGGCACGCTCATTATCCGCCAGTTCCACCTCGACCGGGCGACCGAAGAACCGGCCCGCCTGCAAATCGAACGCCTGACCTCCGCCACCAACGCGAAAAACCCCCGCCGAAGCGAGGGCAGATCGCACGGTGGGAAACCGTGTCCAGCGACGACTCCTCAGCCGTTCGCCAGTACGGGAAGGCTACCCGACGACGACTGCCAGCCAGACAGAAAGTGCCGGCTACCGGTCAGGTGGACCTGGAGTGAACCGCCAATTCGGGTCCCGTTCGAGGATCAGCCAGCCGAACTCCCCACAGGCACCACACCGACCGAGGTAGAACTTCTTCAACGACCTGGCCGTGACCCGGACGTGTCCCCTGCTGGCAGCGTCGACGGATTCGCCACACTTCCTGTGGCGGACCCTCCAGTCGGGTGCGTAGCCCTTCACCGCGCCGATACTACAACAGTCGGTCCGACAGGGACCGTCTAGACAGGGGCCTGGCCAGTCGGCGACGCCGAAGAGTTCGTCGTGGCCCACGAATCGAACTCCTCCCAGCGGGCATCCAACCACCGAACCAGCGCCGCCTTGTCGGCCACGTCAGGGACTTCCCGGCGTGACGTGCGACTCGCAGAGAAACCCAACGGGGTGGGAAAGGGAACGTTTCGCCACAGATCACGCAGTCTGTGGAAGTCCTCGACCCCGACATGGTTCAGGAACAACAGGTCCGCAGACCGGTCGGCCTCGAGAACGGACAGCAGACCGGCCGTCCGAATCGGGAGAACATGTGTGAGGCGACGGGCCGAGGCCTCCCGCTCCGGAGCGGTTCGGCCAAGGACCTCGATTGCCCGATCCCGCCTGGACCTCGAGAAGTTGGTTCCCTCGGGGAAGATGACGAGTGCCTCGTCGTTGGCGAGACCAGTTGCCAACCTCGCGATGTTCTCCAACTCCTCACGGTTGTCGAATGAACCCCGGTCCACGAAGTAGTTGGGAATGCGGTGGCCGACGATGTCGAGGCATGGATCCCAGAGGAGTTCTCGTGCGATGACGAAACGTGGCCTGAGTCCCGATTCGGTGAGAATTGTCACCACCAGCAGGGATGCGGCAGGGCGCCCATGTCGGGCCAGGACGATGAGCGGCCCTCCAGGATCCAGGTTCGACCGGCCCTCGAGGAAGTGCCTCATCCCCAGGAGAGCGCGCGCGCCTCGAACCAGGTTGGTCGCCCACCAACACAGGAGTCGGCTGTGGGCCTGCAGCGAGGCCTTCCCCCCCCAACTGGCCTGATGGCGCGTACCTGAGCCACAGGAGGCCCGCCCGCACGATTCCTACTGACTCGACTGCGAACAACCAGACCGCGTAGAGAGAAACCCTCACCGTCGATCCCCTCCGGCGAAAGACCAGGTCGGTCAACCCACCCACCAGCAGGACGGGTGCGAGGAGGACGAGGAGACACGGCAGTCCCAGCAGAATTCCCGGAACGGTGAGGCCCCGACGTCGAAACCGCACGCCGATGGTCGATTCGCGCAACGACGAAGCCCCCTGCTTTGACACTTGCAAATCCCTTGTTTCGTGAGTCTGCGCCGCACGACCTGTTCGGTCTTCGTGGGGTGCAGCGGCCATGACAACACCGCGAAACCCCAGGGGTGCCTCCAATTGTGCCACCTCGGGGTTGTTTCAATGAGAAGATCGCGGTCGATGGGACGGACGCCGCCAATGCCGCTGGTCGACCTAGCCGGTGCTTTCGAGCCCGGCCCCCGCCGTGAGGACGTAGTAGATGCGGTCCGTCAAGCTTGCCGGGACATGGGGTTCCTGGTGGTCACCGGCCACGGTGTGCCCGATGAGGCCATCAGTGGGATAGAGGCCGTTTCACGTGAGTTCTTCTCACTCCGTCATGAGGAGAAGGCGCTCTGTGTGGGAGGCCCCGGGGTCTTTCGGGGGTACACGCCAGCCGAGACAACCGCGCTGGCATTGTCACATGACGCCGTGACTCCACCGGACCTGTGCGAGGCATTCTCGATCAATCGCTTTGACGACCCCGAGGTCGCCTTGCAATCTGGTCTGCGCGAGGGGCGTGAGGCCTTCTTCGCCCCGAACATCTGGCCGCAACGCCCTGAAGGATTCAAACACGCGTTCGAGACCTATTACGCGGTCATGGAAGACCTAGCGAATCGCCTCATGGGACTGATGGCACTGGCCCTCGGGCTCGACGAGCACTGGTTTGACGACAAGATCCGCGACCACATCACCAATCTGACAGTCAACTACTACCCCGGACTCGAGCGGCCTGCCGCCCGGAGTCAGTTTCGGCGAGGTGAACACACTGACTGGGGCAGCCTCTCCATCCTCTATCACGACGGCGAACCTGGATTGCAGATCAAGTCACCCGATGGCGAATGGGCAGATGTCCCAATCGTCGCAGACGCGTTCGTCGTCAACCTGGGTGACCTCATGGCGTTCTGGACCAACGATCGATGGAAGTCCACCTACCACCGCGTGGTTGTGCCCGAAGATCACTCCACCGACCGCCTCTCGATCGCCTTCTTTCACCAACCCGCATACGACACCCTCGTCGAATGCATTCCCACCTGCACATCGTCGGACGACCCACCGCGTTATGCGCCAACGACTTCCGGGGAATGGATCCTGTCAATGCTGGAGAAGACCACCTACTGAACCGACCCGTCGGCGTGAGTTGTTGAACAGTCCGGCTGTGCTGCTGGTCGGGACTTGGCGAGAGGGTCGTGGAAGCCAACGGCTACACGACCAAACCGGGCGCTACCTTCCAGGAGCCGACCCCAGGGAGCCGATCTCCAGGCGATGTCCACGCCGGTCGCTGAAGGTACCTGTCGGGATTCGGGACCAAGTTCCCTCGTCGGCAGCCGAGATGTTCGAAACAATGGGCGTAGTCGGCAAGTGAACGGCTTGGCGGGTGAACGACGGGAGGAGGACGCAATGAACGTCATCGAGGCAACGGCGACCCTCGGGGAGATCGTGGACCACCACCCGTCACTGGCCCGCGAACTCGAACGTCGGAAACTGGACTACTGCTGCGGTGGTGGACGGACCCTCGCAGAGGCGTGCAGGGAGCGGGGCCTGGACGCGGGCACGGTCGCCGATGAGTTGGCCGGACTGGCTCCCGAGGAGCCACCCGGCGAATGGACGGGACTGGATCCGGTAGGTCTCGTCGACCACCTCGAGGCGACCCACCACCGGTTCTTGAAGGAGGAGTTGCCCCGCCTCACCGCCCTCACCGAGGGGATCCGGGACGTCCATGGGGCGAACCACCCTGAGCTCGCCGAGGTGTCGGCGGTGTTCCGGAGGCTTCGGGCTGAGTTGGAACCCCACCTGATGAAGGAGGAGCGGGTCCTGTTCCCGATGGTCCGACAATTGGTGGCAGCAGAGTTCCGCCCGGCGTTCCATTGTGGGTCCATTGCAAACCCCATTTCGGTCATGCTGGCCGAGCACGATCATGCGGGGAACCTCCTGGATCTCCTGGTCGGTCTCACCGGTGGTTTCGAGACACCGGCGGACGGATGCGCCTCTTACCGGGCCTGCTATGACGGTCTCGCCGACTTGGACGCGGACACCAGAATGCACATCCACAAGGAGAACAACGCCCTCTTCCCCGCCGTGGTGGCCCTAGAGGATCGGCTCGCGGTCCCAACCGACTGACCTGAGAACGTGGCCATAGACGGTTCCCGAGCCGCCCCTCCGACCGATCCGCCTGACTTCGGGACCCGTGAGTTTCCCGCGGCCCTGGTGAATGTCACCAACCGGTGCAACCTGAAGTGCACGCACTGTTTCGTCTACCGCGATGCCAACCCCAACGCTTCGGTTGACAAGATGAACGACGCCACGATGCTCCATCAGCTGGAGGTACTGCGGGACCGCCACGGGATCAAGAGCATGCTCTTCATGGGGGGAGAGCCGATGGTGCGCCACAGGTTGGTATTGGCTGCCATGAGCCTCTTCGAGGACCCCTCCATTGTGACCAACGGAACCTACGGGATCCCTTCCGTTCCGGGGTGCCTGGTCACCGTTTCCCTTGACGGTCCACCAGAAGAAAATGACGCGATCCGTGGGCAGGGAGTCTTCGACCGGGTCGAGCAGGCAATCAGGGGACGTGACCGCGGCGATGGCACCATCGTGATGCTCCAGATGGCCATCACCAAGGAGAACTCACCGGGCATCGAACGGTTCGTCGACGTGGTGGCCGACTGGCCCGTGGACGGTGTCGCCTTCACCTTCTACGTTCCCCGGAAGGGGGAACGTAGCGACCTGGCCTGGGACACCAATCAGGAGCGGGATGAGGTTGTCGAGCGTGTCATGGCCCTCAAGGAGGCCTACCCCGATCTCGTGAGGGCGAACGTCGCCACCCTCAGGTTGATGAAGTCCGACCAGTGTGGTGACCACATCGACGATCGGTGCGCCCTCAAGGCGATGCTGCCGCTCTACGTCGGCGACGGCGGAGTGTTCGAGAGGACCTTCTGCTGCTACGGCAACGACGTGGACTGCAACCGGTGTGGTGCCTACGCCGTGTTCAACGCTGCGCGTCATCGCCGGCAGGGCTCCACGCCAGGTCCGACCACACCCCTGCGCGACTGAGGCGGGGGCGGCCGCAGTCCGCTACGGGTTCGAGGAACATGGAGAGGAACGACCCTTCAGTTGCATCGTGGTCGGTGCCCACCGGTCGCAGGCGGTGGCCCGGCGGCCCGGGTTCGAACTGATCGAGGAGGAGGCGATGTCGATGTCGCCTGCCGAGGTGCATTGCATCCGGGCCTTGGACCGGGATACCGCAGGGTCCAGCCGATGAGCAGCAGTTGAACAGGTCGGTCGAACCGGTTCCAGCAGGCCGTGTACGGGCCGCGAGATATCACGAAACAGCCCGAAACGATGCGAACCAGCGATCAACCAGAACAGAGGGCCGGGCAGCACTTCCTGACCGGACCCACCGGGGAGCTGTGCATTCTCTCGACGCAGGGATACTCGCCGAGGCGAATCATTCGGATCTGACAATCTTCGATAGAGCCTCGTCGCAGTGGTATTCCGACCCCCTGCCAACAGCCAGAACCTCTTCTATCTCGCTGCTGGCGGTGACCCAGGTGGTCCGGTCGTCGTCGGCGGCCGTGGCGAACACCACGCCCAGCAGGAAACCGTCGTCGTCGAAGAGTCCAGCGCCACTGTCGCCCCTGCCAGTGGCCGCTTCGACCTCATAGCCATCCCGCTGATACCTGTCCTGGCCTCCGACCTCTTCTATGGCGATCGGGACCGACCGCCGAATGTCGGCCTCCACGGTCCCTGACCGGGCACCACCCACGATTAGGGCCCTGCCAGCGACCCGGCTGTCGGCCATGACCACCGGGGAGACGTCCAGGCCGGAGACCGAGACCAGCGCCAGGTCCCGCCGGGTGTCAAGGGCCACTATGGCCCCGACGTGCTCCACGGCATCCGAGGTGGTGGCATGAACCGTAGAGGCGCCGATCACCACGTGGGCGACGGTCACCACGAGGTCGCCACCCACCGCCACCCCCGATCCCTTGGTCTTCGAGACGTACCCACAACCGGTAGTCCGGATATGCACGCTGCGCTCATCCGGGGAGGCGTCCTCGTCCTGTCGGCCACCACACCCCAGGATGACCATGGCGGTCACACAGAGGGCCAGGACAACCGCACCGTCTACCTGCCGCAGGTACCGACCCCACCGGGTCAGGATCACGGCGACGGTGCCCTTCCCTTCCAGGTCGGGGTCCTCGATCCCGGCAGGATCCACCAGACCGTTTGTCCGGCCAACGGCCAGAGGGTCAAGGATGTTGGAAACGAGGAGGTTGTTCACGATCAGGTCGGTCTGTCCGCTACGGGCACAGCCACCGTGGTCATCAATGCGGGAAGCGAGGTTCCCAGGACCACGGCGCCGATCACCACCGGTGACATCGACAGTACTCGGGCCGACCGGACCGGGGCGGGCATGAAGTGGTTGGTGGCAACGACGAAAACGACCATCCCACCAAGGCAGGCAACCAGGTCGGGTATCACCTACCGATTCTCCCTGATAGGTCCTGATAGGGGAGTGTCCGCGCCGGTGGTCCTCTCGCGTCCACTGTTACCGTGGCCGGTGATGCGTAGACGCTTCCTCATCCGATCGGTGGAGAGACTGCTCCGTCGCGACGAGAGCCTGGTGGGTGTCGTGTTCATGTGGAGCCGGCACCGGTGGATGGTGCCATTCGCCGGTTGCGCCTTCGTCGGCCTGGTGGCCGTGGCGGGGGCCTCGGAAATAGCCGACTGGTCGGTGCGCCTGGGACTGGGGGCGGTGGGAGCGACGGTGGCGGCCGTGGCGACTACCGAATACCGGGTACTGGCCCTCACGACACGATCCCTGGTGCTGTGCCGGGGCGGACGATTCCGCCAGGTGGCCACCGGCGTCATCGAACGACTACCTGACGATGTGGCGATAACGAGGGTGGGTACCACTCTCGTTACCTCCGAATGGATGGTCGGAGACCTCCGCTACACGGTGCCCCGGAACTTCGGCCCGGTCATGGAAGCCGTCGCCCACCGCTGAACCGTCTGCCAGCAAGCGGGGTGGGACCCAGGCGACGTTGCCCAAAACGCCCGCTGCCGCCCGACGGGTGAACCCGTCGGACGGCAGCCGGCTGAAAATTCTGGTTGCCGGAGGGGCTTCCTATCAGATACCCGTCTGCTGCATGAGGTAGGACTTCTCAGCCAGACCGTGCCACTCGACGATCCCGTCCCGGTACTCGCGCCACGGGGCGAGGATCGCAGCGAACCGTGCGTCCTCACCAGCGATGCGATCGAGTTCGTCCTCGGTCCCCTGCTTGAAGGCCGACATGAGTTCCGGCGAGAACTCGAGAATCGTCGCGAACTCCTTGATCTTCGCGAGGTCCCGCTGGTTCAGCGTGTCGTAGGTGGCCAGGCAGTGCATGTTGGCGTATGCAGATGCAGTCTCGATGGCTGCCTGATACTCCTCGGGCAACGAGTTCCAGTTGTCGAGATGGATCTCGACTTCCAGCGCCGTACCCGGCTCCCACCACCCTGGGTGGTAGTAGAACAACTCGGTACCGAGCTCGTCGAGGCCCAGGATGAGGTCGTCGGTCGGGCCGACGAACTCAGCTGCATCGATGGCGCCTGTCTCGATAGCGGTGAGGATCTCCCCGCCGGGAATCGAGATCTGCTCGCCACCCAGGTTGTTGAGCACAGCGCCGCCGATGCCGGGAATGCGCATCGTCAGGCCCTGGAGGTCGGCAACCGTGTTGATCTCCTTGGAGAACCAACCGCCCATCTGGCAGCCGGTGGCTCCTGCGGGGAAGAAAATCATGTTGTGCTCTTCCGCGTAGAACTCCTGGAGTATCTCGAGGCCCCCACCCTGATAGAGCCAGGCGTTCTGCTGGCGCTGGTTCAGGCCGAAGGGCACTGCGGTGCCGAACTGCTGGATCGGGCTGATTCCCACGTAGTAGTAGGACGCTGTGTGGCCCATCTCCATGCCCTTGTCACGCACCGTGGGCAACACCTGACCACCGGCGACGATCTCACCGGCCGGTCGGGGGTTGATGGTGAACTTGCCACCGGTGAGACGCGATACCGCATCGCAGAAGATCTGAGCCGAACCGAACAACGTCACCAGGGACGTGGGCCAACTGGTGCCCATTTCCCATTCGATGTCGGGTAGGTCTGAACTCAGCTCAACCGCAGTGGTAGTCGTCTCCGCAGCCGCAGCCGTGGTAGTCGTAGCCGCAGCCGTGGTGGTCGTAGCCGCAGCCGTGGTGGTCGTAGCCCCAGCCGTGGTAGTCGGAGCCGCCGTGGTGGCCGGAGCCGCCGTGGTGGTAGGCCCAGCGGCATCGCTGCCACAGGCGGCGAGGATCGCGCTGCCGGCGGCAAAGCCGCCGACCGCTATACCCGAATGGGCCAGGAACTTTCGGCGGTCGAAAAGACTCTCGATGCCGTTGACCTCTTGGTCGACTTCTTGCTCGTCACTCATTGGCGAACTCCCCCTCTATGAGTAGTCCAGGTAGGTTTCTAATTCTGCTATCGCCCTCGAAAGGCCCGATACGCAGTGCCACAAATTGTGACACAGATATTGTGACACATAATTCCCGGGAATGCAAGTGGCGCTTCATCGTGCGCCACCGGAGCGTCAGGCGCCGCTAAAGAACCTGTAGGAGAACTCGGTGATACCGGGGAATGCCGCGAAGATCACGATGGCGACGCTCTGGATGATCATGAAGGGGATTGCCCCCTTGTGAATGTCGGCCGTGCTGACCTCGGGAGGCTTGACGCTTTGCAGGTAGAAGAGTGAGAACCCGACCGGTGGGGAGATGAACGCCATGTTCAGGTTCACCGCCATGAGCACGGCAAACCAGATTTTTTCCACCGACGAGAAGCCCAGGGCCTCCATGGCCGGCACAAAGATCGGTACCACGATGAAGGTGATCTCGAGGAATTCGAGGTTGATGCCCAAGATGAACACGGCGACCATCGCTACAGCCACGAACCCGTACTTGCCTCCACCGACTCCCGTCAACCACTCGGAGGTCTGGTCCGAACCGCCGAGCTGGAAGAACATGTGGCTGAAGAAGGTCGATGAGAACAACAGGGTCATCACCAGCACCACGATGTTCAAAGTCGAGGTTCCGCACTGCTTGAGCGCCTTTGGCGTCAGCTGCCACTCGGCGGAGGCATGGGCTGCCCCGTCCTTTACCAGGAGCTTGTCGACATACCAGTTCAGGACGGCCAGCATCAGCGCCCCCAGGACGCCAACGGAACCTGACTCCGATGGGGTTGCGATCCCCTGGAAGATCGAGAACAAGACACCGATGATCAACACCAGTGTCGGCACGATCGACACCAGCACCTCGGTGGTCAACATGCCGCCGACCATCATGAGGCCCAGCAACAGCACAAAGACCGTAGGGACGGCGATGAACGCCAACTTGGGACTCGCCATCAGCATTACCAGGCCGATCATCAGTGCCATCGGCAGGGAGATCTTCGCGGCAGTCAACGTGCTGACCTTGCCCACGAGGGTGCGTTGGTCCTTCGGCATGGCGGGCCCGAGGTGGGGTCGCAGATAGGAGATGCCCAACGCATAACTGATGTAGAGGCCACTCAGGATCAGCCCGGGTATCAGGGCCCCGGCGAACAGTCCGAGGATGCCCACCCCCAACTGTTGTGCCAGCAGGATCAGGACCAAACTGGGTGGAAGCATCTGGGCCAGGGTCCCCGAGGCGATGATCACTCCGGTGGACAACTTGTTGTCGTAACCCAACTTGACCATGGCAGGCAGCGAGAGCAGGCCCATCACGATGACCGTGGCAGCAACCACTCCGGTTGCCGCGGCCAGCAGGGTTCCCACCACCACCACCGCGGCCGCCACACCGCCCCGGAGCGGACCCATGAGCATCCCGATGGCGTTCAGCAGTCGCTCGGCGAGGCCTGAGCGTTCGAGGATGGCACCCATGAGAACGAACAGCGGTACCGCCAGAAGTGTCTGGTCCTCGAGGGAGTTCTGCCATCGGCCGGGCAGCACGTTCAGCGTGTTCGGATCGAAGGTGCCGGTGAGGTCACCGATGAATGAAAAGGCGAGGGCGGTCGAAACGAACGAGAACGCGACGTTGTAGCCAGTGAGGATCAGCACCATGAAGACGGCGAACATCACCATCGAGAGGAAAACGCTCAACTCCATCGGCTGGACTCCCTACTCAATTCGCTGGAACTCGTCATGTTCGTGAAGGTCGGCCAGATCCTCACGGCCGATGATCACGAACCCGGTCTTGATGATCTCGGCCAGGACCTGGAGTCCGAAGAGCACGAAGCCGACAAAGGTCAAGGCCTTGATGGGTCCTATCGGCAGCGACCCGGCATCCCACGCCTTCTCCCAGGTGTTCCAGACACGCCAACCATCGGGCCAGACCCCGGTGTGCTTCATGCCGAGGCCCTTCCGGCCGTAGTCCCAGAGGATCCGGATGGCAACGATGATGAAGGGCATGAAGAAGAACACGTGCATGACGAAGTCCAGCCATGCCTTGGTTCGGTTTGAGAACTCCGCCCACCAGAAGTCGATGCGAGGGTTGACTCCTTCACGCACCCCGTAGTTCAAGCCCAAGAGGAACATCAAGGAGAAGGTCATCCAGCCGACACTCCTCATTTCTCCGATGATGATGTCCGCTTCGATGTAGCGACCGACGTAGCGGGTCACCACGTTGAACAATGACACCAAGAAGACCGCCCATCCCAGGTACTTGGCGAACTCGCCGGTGGCCGAGGTGATCTTCTCAAGCCCCACACGGAACGCATGCATGGCCGTCGGTCGGACGCTGAGGACAACAATGGCCAGAAGGCCCAGCCAGTGCCACCAAGCCAGATTGCCGATCAGGTAGTCCGTGCCGACCACCGTGGCGACCACCGAAGCCACCAACAGAGCGCAGATGACAACGCCCAGCGGATGGATCCGATACCACACCGTTTGGTTCCGGCCGGTCAACTGGGGTTCGACCCGACCTCCGGAAGGGGTATCGGCCGCTATGGCAGCCACATCAGAGTCGAGTTCGTCGACAGGGCTGCCAACCTCACTTTCAGACATCACCAGCCCCCTTCCGACTCTCCTGGCCAAGGATCAAGAAACCGTCACGCTCTAGTCCAACAAGTGACAAGTTGTATCACAAATACAAGATCAATGTAAACGCTCAAGGTACTCCGGCCCCAGGGCCTCTAGCGAATCGCACCCGATCAGGGCCAGGGTGCGCTCCACTCCCTCAGCCAGGTGCTCGAGAACGAAGTCGACCCCCTGCTCGCCGGCCGCCCCCAAGCCGTAGAGGTAGGGCCGCCCGATCATGCAGGCCCTGGCGCCCAGAGCCACCGCCTTGACCACGTCGGAGCCCCGTCGTATCCCGCCGTCGAGGATGATCTCGGTACCGCCCTCCAGCGCGTCGGCCACTGACGGCAACAGGTCGATGGGGGCCGGCGCGTCGTCAAGTTGGCGGCCTCCGTGATTCGAGAGAATGACGGCGTCCACGCCCCGGTCAGCGGCGATCTTGGCATCGACCACCGTCTGGATTCCCTTGATGGTCAACTTTCCGGGCCATTGTTCCCGGAACCGGTCGATGTCCTCCCAGGACAACCCGGGGTCCATCTGGTCGGCGACGTACTCGGCCAGCGAGATCGGATCCGACCCATCTCCTACGCTCTTGCCGGTCACGTTGGCAAACATGATCGGCTCGGCCCTCATGAAGTCCCAGGACCAACTGGGATTGAGCATCCCATCGATGATCGTGCCGGGGCCGATCCGAGGGGGCAGGGTGAACCCCCTTCGAACGTCGCGTTCACGTCTTCCGAACATCGCCGTGTCGACGGTGATGACAGCCGTGGAGTAACCGACAGCAGCGGCCCGATCGAGCATCTCATTGACCAGGCCACGGTCCTTCCAGACGTAGACCTGGAACCACTTGTCGCCGTCGCTGGCCTCGGCGACCTCTTCGATCGACCGCGTCCCCAGGGTGGACAGGGCGTAGGGCAGCCCAGCCCGTTCCGCCGAGCGGGCCACCGCCAGTTCACCCTGGGAGTGGGCAATCCGCGTGAACCCGGTGGGGGCCAACACCAGGGGGACTGGCAGGTGCTCGCCCATCAGAGTGGTCGACGTGTCGATCTGGGCATTGCCCCGCAACACCCTGGGAACAAAACGGATCGTTGCGAACCCGGCCTCGTTGCGGGCATAGGTGCGCTCGTCCTCGGCTGCCCCGTCGATATAGTCGAACACCCCCGAGGGCAGGCGGCGTTGAGCCACGCGCCTGAGGTCCCCGATGTTGCCTACACGCGACAAGCGTCGCTTGGCAGAGTCGAATTCGAACTTCCTGAACCGCACGACCGAACGGAGGGATTTGAACATGCGGTCCATTGTGCCACCATGTCAATCGTGACACAATATTGGCAGCCCATGAATGTCTATTCATCGGAGACCAGCCTTGCGTAAAGACAGTGCTGCCCAGCGGGTCGGGAGCATCCTTCGCGACGAGCTGCTCGATGGCAACATCCCCCCGGGAACCTGGTTTCGGGAGGAACAGATCGCCGAACGCTTCGAGGTCGGGCGCTACACGGTCCGTTCTGCCATCGAATGGCTGGTCGGAACCGGCCTGCTGGTTCACGAGCGCAACCGCGGCGCCTACGTGTCCCCGATCTCCCCCGAGCGGGTCGAACGCCTCTTCGAGTTCCGACAGATCATCGAAGTGGGAGCTCTCCGGATCGCCCTCGAAGCCGGGGCCGACCTCTCCGAGGTCGTCGCCGCCGCCAAGCCGATGGAGACCTTCGACGAAAGCACCCCCTGGCACACCGTCATCGAGGTCCACAACGACATCCACCGGGCCATCGTTGCCGCATCGGGAAACCCCCGGCTCCTCGACGCCTACGACCGCTACCGGGACGACCTCCAGTTCATGCTGGCCTATCTGGGCCGTGCCCACACTGTGAGCACCTTCGCGAAGAACCACCTGGAACTGGCTGACCGAATTCGCAAGGGTGCCCCCGAGGCCCTCGAATCACTCGAGTACGACCTGTCCGAGTTCGGGGTGCCGCCCCTGCTCGGAGCCCTAGCCGAACTCGATACTGCCAAGGCGGGCAACGACTCGAGGCCGTCAAGGTGACCAACGGGTGGAGTTGGTCAGAGTGGAGGGGGAGTTCTCCTTTTCTCGGCGTATGTCGCCCGAATCGAAGGTGGGGTGGTCCTTGCCGGGGTTTCCTCCCGCAAGCCCTTCCCGGCGAGCCTACGGGTCGGGTCCCAGAGTGGCTGTCGCGGTCACAGGGCCAGCAACCGGAGGAAGTCGGCGACCCTGGTTGACATCCAGGAATTCGAAGAGCCCCGTTGCCGGCGAACTCGAGGTGGGCACCTGGGAGATGGCCGGTCATGGAGTGTCCGTTCGGCAGACGACTCCTCGACACAGACCGGGTCTCTTCCAGGAGACGGTCTTGACGGGTTCGGTCCGAGACGGCACAGCGACCTAGCGTGGGTGGGGGAAAGCCAAAGCAGAGGAAACCAACAGACGATGAACCCCGCCAACGAACCCTTTGATCCCGATGCGATGCGGGAGCGCTACCGGGTCGAGCGTGACAAACGCCTCCGTGCCGATGGCAACGACCAGTACGTCGAAGTTGTCGGCGCGTTCGAGCGCTACACCGACGATCCATACATCGAGTCCGGCATCGACCGTCCACCCCTGGACGAAGAGGTCGACGTGGTCGTCATCGGGGGTGGTTTCGGGGGCCTGCAGATGGGGGCTCGTCTCCGCGAGGCCGGAGTGGAGAACCTGCGGATCATCGAGAAGGGTGGCGACTTCGGTGGCACCTGGTACTGGAACCGGTACCCGGGGGCCCAGTGTGACATCGAGTCATACGTCTACCTGCCACTCCTCGAAGAGGTCGGCTACATACCTCGAGAGAAGTACTCCTATGCCAGGGAGATACTCGACTACAGCCAGCAGATCGGCCGCCACTACCGCCTCTACGACGGTGCGCTCTTCCAGACGGAAGTCACCGACATGTTCTGGGATGACCACCAGTCGCGTTGGATCGTCGAAACCGGCAGGGGAGATTCACTCCGGGCTCGATTCGTGGCGATGGCCAACGGCCCCCTGAATCGCCCGAAGCTCCCAGGGATTGCCGGGATCGATGAGTTCAAGGGCCATTCGTTCCATACAAGCCGCTGGGACTATGGATATACGGGTGGAGGGCCGGATGGGAACCTCGACCGACTCGGAGACAAGCGGGTGGCGATCATCGGCACCGGGGGCAGCGCGATCCAGTGCGTTCCGTTCCTAGGGGAGGCAGCAGAGCGGCTCTACGTGTTCCAGCGCACACCCTCGTCGGTGGATGTTCGCGGTAACCGGCTCACGGACCCGATGTGGGCTGCCGGCCTGGAGCCAGGCTGGCAGAAGCGCCGCATGGAGAACTTCAACGGACTTGTCTCAGGCGTCCCCCAAAGTGAGGACCTCGTGAACGACGGTTGGACCGACCTCATCGGCAAGATGATCCGACGATTCCGAAAGGCCAGGGCTGAGGAGGGCGTCGATATCTCCGAGGTGATGGAGATGGCCAACTTCGACAAGATGAACGAAATCCGGTCCCGGGTTGAGGACCTTGTCGACGACCCGGAAGTCGCCGAGAAGCTCAAGCCCTACTACAGGATGTTCTGCAAGCGGCCGACGTTCAACGACGAGTACCTCCCGACGTTCAACCGGCCAAATGTCGAACTCGTCGACACTGACGGGAGGGGTGTCGAACGCATCACGGAAAGCGGCGTCGTCGTAGCGGGCGTCGAATACGAAGTCGACTGCATCGTCTTTGCCACGGGCTTCGAGGTGGGTACCGCATATGCCAGGCGGGCCGGGTATGAGGTCGTCGGCCGCAGGGGACAGACCCTCTCCGAGAAGTGGGCTGAAGGGATGGCCACCCTCCATGGCATGCAGAGCCGGGGCTTTCCGAACTGCTTCTTCCTGCACATCAGCCAGGCCGCATTCACCGCCAACTTTCCCCATCTTCTCGACGAACTGACCACTCACGTGTCCCACATCGTCGGTCATGCACTGAGCCGAGGTATCAGCACGGTCGAGGTGGCACAGGACGCGGAGGACGCCTGGGTGGAGACGATCAAGGCCAAGGGCCTCCTTGCGATGGGGGCGCTCGGAGGACCGGACTGCACCCCCGGCTACTACAACAACGAGGGGAAGGCCCGTGAACCTGGCGCCATCCAGTCAGCCCCGTATGGCGGTGGTTCGATCGAGTTCTTCCGGATCCTCGAGCAGTGGCGTGGCGACGGAGAGTTTGCGGGGTTGGAGTTCACCAGCTGAGTCGGGGAAATCGACACGAAGGCCGCTTCCCGGTGCTCGAGCCCGACGACACTGCCAGTCCATGTGTGACCGTCTGGAGAACGCCTGGCCGCCACCCGGTCCTTGTCGGTAGTGGTTCAGGGTTGGCTGGCCCCGCCCGTGGGGCGCGGCGACTGAACACCAGGGGCCTGTCGGTCGGAGCCCCACGGTTCTTCCGCGGGTATCGGTCACACAGACATCCCGACACCACGACCCGGCCGTAGCGTTCTTTCGTGGCCGTCCGCTCCGACCTTCGAAACATCGCCGTCATCGCGCACGTCGACCACGGCAAGACGACGCTCGTCGATGCCCTGCTGCGCCAGTCGGGAGCCTTCTCCGCCCACGAGGAACCCACCGAGCGGGTCATGGACTCGATGGACCTCGAGCGTGAGAAGGGCATCACGATCCTCGCCAAGAACACGGCGATCCAGCGCGGCGACGTCAAGGTCAACATCGTCGACACCCCCGGCCACTCCGACTTCGGTGGCGAGGTCGAACGGGCCCTCAACATGGTCGACGGCGTCCTGCTGCTCGTCGACGCCGCCGAAGGGCCCAGACCCCAGACCCGCTTCGTGCTGCGCAAGGCCCTCGAAGCCGGCCTGTCGATCGTGGTCGTGGTCAACAAGGTCGACCGCCCCGACGCCCGCCTCGAGGCGGTCGTCGACGAGGTCTACGAACTGTTCCTCGACCTCGACGCATCCGAGGACCAGATCGAGTTCCCGATCGTCTACACCGATGCCCGTGCCGGCACGGCCACACTCGACCCGGCGGTTCCCGGCACCGACCTGGGGCCCTTCTTCGACATGGTCCTCGAGCAGGTACCGCCACCCTCGTACGACGGGGACGCCCCGTTGCGGGCACACGTCACCAACCTGGACGCCTCGCCCTACCTCGGCCGGATAGCGGTCTGTCGTGTCACCAGCGGCACCCTCCGCCAGGGTGCGCCCGTCGCCTGGTGTCGCACCGACGGTTCGATCCAGCCGGCAAGGGTCGGCACGGTCACCGTCACGGAGGCACTGGGCCAGGTCGAGGTAGCGGAGGCCGGGCCCGGCGAGATCGCCTACGTATCCGGAATCGAGGACGTAACCATCGGCGAGACCCTCGCCGACCCCGAGGATCCCCGCCCACTGCCCGTCATCAGCGTCGATGAGCCGACGCTTTCCATGACGCTCGGCGTCAACACGTCGCCGGTCGCCGGCGACGACGGCTCCAAGTTGACGGCCCGCCAGGTCAAGGCCCGCCTCGACGCCGAACTCGTCGGAAACGTTTCGCTACGGGTGTTGCCCACCGAGCGCCCCGACACCTGGGAGGTCCAGGGCCGCGGAGAACTCCAGCTGGCGGTACTCGTCGAGACCATGCGCCGCGAGGGCTTCGAGCTCACCGTCGGCAAGCCCGCGGTCGTGCTGCGCGAGATCCAAGGCAAGGTGCACGAGCCCACCGAGAACCTCTCGATCGACGTTCCCGAGGACCATGTCGGCGCCGTCACGCAACTCCTCGGTGAGCGCCGGGCACGCATGGTCGACATGGTCAACCACGGCACCGGCTGGGTGCGCCTCGACTACATCGTCGCCGCCCGTGCTCTCATCGGCTTTCGCACGGAGTTCATGACCGAGACCCGCGGCGCCGGGATGCTCCACCACGTGTTCGAGGGATGGGAGCCGTGGATGGGCGAGTTGCGCACCCGCCCGACGGGCACGGTGGTCGCCGACCGCACCGGAGCCGTCACTGCCTACGCCATCGCCGGCATTCAGGAACGGGCCAGCCTCTTCGTCGGGCCGACCGACAGGGTCTATGCCGGGATGATCGTGGGGGAGAACCCCCGGGCCGAGGACATGGACGTCAACATCTGTCGCGAGAAAAAGCTCACGAACGTGCGGGCGGCGGCGTCCGACGACACGGTCCGCCTAACCCCACCCCGTCGGCTTTCCCTCGAGCAGGCGCTGGAGTTCATCGCCGACGACGAGTGCGTCGAGGTCACCCCGGGCGCTGTACGGCTCCGCAAGGTCACGCTCGACGCCGGCGAACGGGCCCGCAACCTCAAGAAGCTCAAGAACGCCCGGGTCTGAGCGGCGCCGGACCCCTCAGGCCAGGACCCGCACCACCCCGTTCTCCGGGTCGACCTCGACCCGGTCACCGTCGGCGATCCCCTCCATTGCACCGGGTGCGCCCACGACTGCCGGGATGCCGAGCTCGCGCGACAAAACCGCAGCGTGGCTCATGGGGCCGCCTTCGGCGGTGACCAGGCCCCCGACGAGGGTCAGGACCAGGTTGTAGGCGGGGGTCGTCGTACGCGTGACCAGTACCTCGCCCGGTTGCAGCCGGTCGAGCGCTTCGTCGGCGTTCTCGGCCACCCGGGCCACGCCCACGTACGTCTCGGCGCCGATGCCGGAGCCCTCGAGCGGCTGTCTCTCGACGGGCTCGTCGACCATTCCGAGCTCGGTGAGACAGGCCTGGATGATGGTGACCGTCTCTGCGAGTGGACCCGGGAGGGCGTCGAGCGCCGGCGTGCCCTCGAGGTCGCCCAGGGTCTGCGGGGGATCGAGGGTCTTGTGGTGGGCGCGCACGGCGGCCCTCTCCGTAAGGTCGTCGGCGCCGGGCCCTGCGCCGGAGGCGGTCATCGTCAGTAGTTCAACGGGCCCCAGTTCGAACACGTGTGAGGCGTCGTGGAGACGCCCAGCGTCGGCCAGCCGTCGGCCGGCCTCTTTCATGGCGAGGCGCAGCAGGCCGGCCGGCCATTCGGCCGTGATCGGACCGTTGTCGTCGCGCAGGTCCATGGCCTCGCGGGCCCGTGCCAGCAGGTCGTCGAACCGCTCACGATCACCCTCCGGGACCCGTTCACGGAGGCCGGCAATGGTGCCTGCGAGATGGTCGGGATCGTGGATCCGTTCGTCGGCGCCCGAGAGGATCGTGGCCAGGACCACGTCGGGCATCTCGCCGAGGGTGAGGGCGTCGAGGTCGTAGCCGGTGAACAGCATCGACCCCCGGTAGCGGAGGTACGTATCGAGTTCCACAGCGACGTCGGGCGAGACTGCGGCCACTTCGGTGAGGCTGGCCGGGGTAGCCCTCGACCCTGCGACGAGGTCGCGGATGCGGCGTAGCGCTTCGATCGGCGCCGACGTGGACGGCGACGCGCCGACGAGTGCTGCGAGCATTTCGCCACCCGGGATGCGCCAGCGGTGCCCGGCGACGAGCAGTTGGCCGATCGGGCCGAGGTCGTAGCCGTGGAGGCGGAAGTGCTCCTCGAAGGTCCAACGGATGTGGGTGAGCAGCGCCTCGAGGTGGGCGGCCAGCCCGGCATCGTCGAGGGTCGCCAGGTCGACCGCTCCGAATGCCAGGTTCTGCTCGACCAGTCGGGGCCGGGTCACCGCATGCCATTCTGCTATGACCGCCGGCGACGGCGACTGCTCGAGGTTGCGCCGTGCGGCACGGGTCCTGCGGCGGAACTCGGGATGCAATCGGGAGCCGATCCTGAGAAGAAACGCCGGAGGCGGCTTCGCCGAGGGCCTGTCGGGCCGGATGAGCGGCCGCATACGTGTGTAGGTGAACCCGTTGACGAACCGGAACGACAGCGTCTCGGCCGGCACGCCGATGATCGGCCACTGTTTGCGGTAGGCGGACTGCATCGCCTCGGGCACCAGCCACTGCATGACCGGCGTGGTGCCGCCCGGGAAGTGCGACCGGTCCAGCTGCCAGCAGCCCGGCCCCGGTGCCTCGAAGGTGTCGGCTTCCCCTGCTCCCATGACCAGGACGCTAGGACCACCCGCTGACGGTGCCGGTGATCGGGCGGCATTGCCGGTGGATTCGGCTGCAGATACCTTCCGGGTGTTCCAGCGTGACCCCTGAGGGGAGATGTTCCGTTGCGCAACGCGTAGCCGCCATCGGGGCTGGACCGAGCGGCCTGGACCAACTGCGGGCCTTCGCCTCCGACCACCCTCGACCGCGTCCGCCCTCTCGGGCAGCGGGGCGTTGTCACCGGCTACCACGCCCAGGTTGACCTGGCCGCCCCGGGTCGGCCCACCGGGGGACTGAACGGAAGGGCAGGGCGGGACGGGCCGTAGGCTCGGCGACCCATGGCCGCCCTCTTCTCTCTTGTCGCTGCAGCCATATTCGGGGTCGGCGACTTCTTCGGAGGGCAGGCCTCGAAGCGCACGAAGGTCGTCACGGTGGTCGCCGGCTCCAACATCGTGGGGTTGGCGCTGGTCCTGGCGCTGGCACCGGGCATGGCCGAACAGTTCGACGGTGGAGACTTCGTGGCCGGCATGTTCGGTGGCCTTTCAGGGCTGATCGGCATCACCCTGCTCTACCGGGGACTCTCGACCGGGCCCATGGCGGTGGTTGCACCCATCGCAGCGGTCACCAACGCCGCAGTTCCGGCCCTGTGGGGTGTCGCCTTCGGCGATCGCCTCACCCCGCTCCAGCTGGTGGGAGTGGCGCTCGGCCTCGTGGCGATCGTGTTGGTGTCGCGGCCGCCGGAGGCCGCCGGACGGACCACCGCCGGACTCCTCGTCGGTTCGGTGCTGTCCGGCATCGGGTTCGCCGGCTTCTCCATCGTGCTCAGCGGCACGGATCCCGCCAGCGCCCCATGGCCGGTCGTCGGCAGTCGGCTCACGACGGTCGTCATCCTCGTCACGGTGCTGGCCTTCGTCCGGAGGGTGCGGGGGCCGATCCGTGACGCCAGACGGCTCATCCTCGTATGCGGACTCTGCGACAGCGGAGGCAACGTGATGCTGCTCGAAGCGCTCGGTCGGGGGATGCTCAGCCTCGTCGCCGTCCTCACCTCGCTCTATCCGGCGGTCACCGTGCTGCTGGCCCGGACCGTGCTCAAGGAGCCGATCTCGCGGGGTCAGGTAGTCGGACTCGCCGGCTCCCTGGGTGCAATCACCCTGATCGTCGCCGGATGAAGCGACGGTGGGAACGTATCGGTCTTCGGGCGTGCGATCCTTGGAGGATGCGAGCCGTCGCCTCCCTACTCGCCCTGGTCGTGTCGGCTGCTGCATGCAGTGCCGGCAATGGTCCGACGCTCGACACCACGACCACCTTCCCCGACCTGTTCGGCGACGGTTCGACGACATCGACGCTGCCGCCCGCCGAGGTGTCGGACTGGGAGCCCGTGCAGTTGGTCTCCGTGCGCAAGGAGGCGGAGGCCTGCATCCAGAACGCCCGCCCGGACGAGATCGTGCTCCCGGATGAGGGCCCCCGGACCGTGACGGTCGAATCGGGCGACACCCTGGGCAAGATCGCCGAGCGCTTCGACACCACCGTGGCGGCGTTCATGCGGGCCAACTCGCTAAGCGACCCCGACCGGTTGCGGGTGGGGCAGGTGCTGATAGTGCCGCGGGAACGTCCCGACGAGGTCGCCGGACCGGAGGGTCCCGAGATCGAATGGGAGGAACTGGTCTGCGTGCTCGACACGGGTGCGGCGGCCCACGGCCCTGATGGGCTTCCGGTCGGAGCACCCGGGCTGGTCGAGGTCGTGGTCCGGTGGCCCCGGATCGACGGGACCGACGAGGCACCCCGCGTCAACGGCCGCATCCTCGGGCTCATCCAGGGAGCGCTGGCCGGCTTCCTCGACGACGCGATCAGCGCCGTCGAGCGCAACGGCTACGCGTGCAGGGAGGCACTCGACGGACGCTGTATGTGGATCATGCACGAGTACGAGGTGCTGCTGTCGACCGACGACGTGTTCAGCGTCCGCAACACCACGCGCCGTCTGCTCCCGGGGACGGCCGCCGAGTCGTCAGAGGTGCTGACGGAGACCTTTGACCTCGTGGACGGCCGCCCGTTCACCATCGACGTGCTGTTCGACGAGGAGGCCGACTGGGTCCGGGCCGTGTCGGGGGAGGCGATCAGGCGCCTCGAACAGGAGCCGTGGGTCGACGAGCGCCGCCTCGTCGGTGCCGGCCCGGATGCCGTCAACTTCGAGCGCTTCAACCTGACCCACGGCGGCCTGGTCCTGTCGTTCGCCCCCTTCACGGTCGGGGGGTCGGGCGCCAGCACGGTCTCGATCACGATCCCGTACCGTGCGCTCGAAGGCCTCTGGGCGGAAGACGGACCGGTGGCGCCGCTCCTCGAGAAATTGGACTGACGGGTTCGATCGCCGTACGGGGGTTCCCTAGGCTCGGCGCCATGGAACTGACCGAGGCCATGCGCACGACCTTCGCCTGCCGGGAGTTCACCGACGAACCGGTTTCCGATGAGGTCCTCCACCGGATCCTCGATGTCGCCCGCTTCGCCCCGTCAGGCGGGAACCGTCAGGGCGGGCACGTGGTGGTGGTGCGCGACCCGGCCGTTCGACGGCGACTGGGCGAACTGGTCCAACCGACGCTGCGGGTCTACGCCGCCCAGGCGGCCGCAGGGGAGACTCCCTTCAACTCGGTGCACCCGACGGCGATAGACGTCGAGGCGGCGCTCCGGACGCCCACCGACATCCTGCCGATGTTCGACCACCTGGACGAGGTACCCGTGGTGCTCGTCGTCACCGTCGACCTGGCGAAGGTGGCCTCGGTCGACAAGGACCTCGACCGGGTGGGGCTCGACACCGGGGCTTCGATCTACCCGCTGGTCTGGAACATCCTGCTGGCTGCCCGCGCCGAGGGACTGGGGGGCGTGCTCACCACCCTCATCGTCCCGGCAGAGACCGACGTGCAGGCGCTGCTGGGCCTTCCTGACTCGCATGCGATCGCCGCCCTGATCCCGCTGGGGCGGCCGGTGAAACAACTCACGCGGCTGCGGCGACGGCCGGTGGAGGAATTCGTCACGGTCGACCACTTCGACGGCATGCCCCTCGGATCCCGAAGGGAGTAGGTTCTCACCCGTGGTCGAGCAATCCACTTCCCCGGTGGTCCCGGATCGTCCCCGCGGTCGACTGCTTCTCGGCGCTGTGCTGGGCTCGTTCGCCGTCATCGCAGCGCTGGTGGCCTCGGCGTCGGCCGGCGCCGGTGGCCCCGGTCCCACGATCGACCAGGCCGTGCAACTGTCGGCCGAGCGGAACGCATCCGTCGGCATCGAGATCGACTCGAGTGGACCCGCATTCTCGTTCGAGGTCTGCATCGACGGCGTGCCCCACTCCTGGGAGGGCGACAGCATCTTCGACTTCGACGGCGAGGGATCGTTCTCCTTCGGGTGGGGTGCCGACGACCCCGGTTTCTTCGACGACCTGCCCCTCGAGGCCGATCCGGGCGCCGAGTGCGACATGCCCGGCTTCGGCGGTGGGCGAGAAGGGCACGGCGGGCTGCCCGGCCTGTTCGGTGTCGTCCCCGATTTCGACGCCGACCTCCGATTCATGCCGGACCTCGCCCCCGACTTCGAGGCGTTCGAGGCCTGCCTCGTCGAGGAGGGCGTCGACCCCGATTCGCCACCCGACCGGAACCGGGCAAGCGTGATCGTCGTCGGCCCAGATGGTCACACGGTCGTCGAGTTCGGCGACGACATCGGTTCGGTCACCGTGACGGGCACGGAAGACGGCGTCGAGATCGCCACCGACGGCGGCGCAGCGGTAGTCGACGTCGAGACCCGCCGTCAGGCCAGGGATCGGGCGTTCGAGGCCTGTGCGGACCTGCTGCCCAACCCGCCCGTGTTCGAGTTCGGCTTCGGCGAATCGTTCGGAGGCGGCGGGAAGTCCCTCGGGCACCGGGGACACGGCCCGATGGGAGAACTGTTCCATGGCCTCTTCGAGATGCTCGAGGTCGATCCCGACGAGGGACACATGAACCGGTTCACCGACGAGCGACGTTCCCGTGATCTGCGCGAACTGTTGAGCGGCGTCGCAGACGACGGTGGCCGCTGCGGCGGCGTCGACACCCAGGCTGTCTGAGGGCTGTCTGAGGGCCTTTCTGGAGCGTCAGGTTCCGGGCGGGCTGTATGACACGGAGTTACGGACCGACTCTGCTGCCGTGTCGAGTTCTTCCGGCGTCAACAGGACGGTCACCCGGGCGTTGACCGCCCCGGATGCGGAGACGGCCAGGCTGAGGGCTGCTGCGGCGTCGTTCGAGGGCAGGTCGGCGATCACGACGGCGTCGTCGCTGCCGAAGGCGAAGTAGAAGGCCTCGACGGTTCCACCCAGGGATTCGCCCGCCGCCGTGGCTGCCGCGGCCCGGGCAGAGCCACCGGCGGAGAGCAGTCCCTGGACTCCCTCGGTCGTGTAGCCGGCATGGATGAGGTACTTGGGCATGGTCGCCTCCTGTTCGTAGTCACGTCGATCGTCTTCCGATCGGCCGGCTACGAGTCTGCCATGGTTGTCGTTTCCGTGCGTGGGGTGGGCCCGGCACGCCGGTCGGATGGTGCGCCGTCTACCCTCGCCGCCGTGAAACTCGGCCTCACCATCCACCTGACCGACCGGTCGATCGACATCCGCGACCTGGCCGTCGAGGCAGAGGCCCGGGGCTTTTCGTCGCTGTGGATCCCCGAGCACACCCACATTCCAGCCAGCCGACAGACGCCGATCCCGCAGGGCGGCATGGACATCGCCGACGAGTATCCCCGGTCACCCGATCCGTTCGTGTCGCTGGCAGCGGCCGCTGCGCTCACCGATCGGATCCGGCTCGGCACGGGTGTGGCGCTAGTGGCCCAGCGCCACCCGATCAACCTGGCCAAGGCGGTGGCCTCGCTGGATGCACTCTCGAACGGGCGCTTCGCCCTTGGCATCGGCTACGGCTGGAACGTCGAGGAGATGGCCCACCACGGCGTGGAGTTCCGGGCCCGTCGGGCGCAGGTCCGCGAGCACATGCTGGCCGTACGCGAACTCTGGACGGAGGAGGCCGGCGAGTACCACGGCGAGTTCGTGGACTTCTCCGCCAGCTGGTCCTGGCCCAAGCCCGTGCGGCCCGGAGGGCCGCCCGTCTACATCGGTGGCGGGGCCGGACCGAAGATGTTCGCCGCAGTCGCCGAATATGCGGACGGGTGGCTGCCGATCGGCGGCGCCGGAGTCCGGGCAGCGCTCGGTGACCTGCAGGCCGCCTGCGAGGAGCGGGGCCGCGACCCGGGGGAGATCGACGTGATCCCGTTCGGTACCCTGCCCGACGAGGGGAAGCTCGAGTACTACGCCGGCCTTGGGATCACCGAGGCGGTGCTGCGTCTGCCGTCCGCACCACGCGACGAGGTGCTGCCCGTGCTCGACGATTTCGCCCACTTCATCGACCGAGGAGCCTCCCATGACGTATGACCTGGTGATCAGAGGAGGAACCGTCGTCGATGGCACCGGCGTACCGGCGACGACCGCCGATGTGGCGATCGACGGCGACCGCGTGGTCGAGGTCGGACGGGTGGAAGGCTCCGCCCGGCGGGAGTTGGACGCCGACGGGCTGATCGTCACGCCCGGCTTCGTCGACATCCACACCCACCTCGATGCCCAGCTGTCCTGGGACCCGCTGGGCAGTTCGTCGTGCTGGCACGGCGTCACCTCGGTCGTGCTGGGCAACTGCGGCGTCACCTTTGCCCCGGTCGCACCGGACGGTCGGGAGTTCCTCGCCGAGATGATGGAGTCGGTCGAGGACGTTCCCGCCCAGAGCATCCTCGACGGCCTCTCCTGGAACTGGGAAACCTACGGCGAGTACCTGGCCGACCTGGCTTCGCTGCCCAAGGGGCTCAACGTCGGTGGCATGGTCGGCCACTGTGCCGTCCGGGTAGCGGCGATGGGCGAGCGGTCGCTCGACGAGGATCCGGCCTCCGCCGAGGACATCGCCGCCATGGTGCCCATGGTCGACGAGGCGCTGGCCGCCGGGGCGCTCGGCTTCTCGTCCTCCCGTACCTTCCTGCACCGGGTGCCCGACGGCCGCTACGTGCCCGGCACGCATGCTGCCGAGGATGAACTCCTGGCTTTTGCCGACTCGCTCGGCCGGTACGGCGGCATCTTCGAATGTGCCGCCAAGCTGGGCGGCCGCAATGACCCGGAAGGCGTGTTCACCCGTGATGAGATCCGCATGTACGGCGACATCAGCCGTCGGGCCGGCTGTCCGGTGACCTTCGGGCTCACCCAGGTCGACGTCGTCCCCGACATGCACCTGCAGGTGCTCGACTATGTGGCCACCGAAAACGCCGACGGTGCCCGGATCCGTCCCCAGACGACCTCCCGCCAGATCGGCATCCTGTTCGGGCTATCCGGCCGGACCCCGTTCGACCGGGCCGACGGCTGGGACGACCTGCGGGACCTGTCGCTGGATGACAAGGTTGCCCGCCTCACGGAGCCCTCCTCGAAGGCAGCACTCGTGGAGGCTGCCGAGGCCCGTATCGAGGGGCTCCCGATCGACTGGTTCGCCTTCTATCCGCTCCCGAACGACCCGGTCCGCCACGACCTGACCCGGGAGGAGAGTGTCGCCGCCGACGCAGAGCGACGGGGCGTGTCCATCGCCGAGGCCTGGGTCGACCTGGCCGTCGAGCTCGACGGTCGTCGCCTGTTCACCCTGCCGTTCCTCAACCAGCGGATGGAGTCCGCCATCGAGATGCTCGAGCGACCCGAGGTGGTGATGGGGCTCGCCGATGCCGGAGCCCATGCGAAACAGATCATGGACGCCAGCCAGCCGACCTTCTTCCTGAGCCACTGGGTGCGCGACCGGGGCCGGGTCACCATCGAGGAGGGGGTGCGGCGGATGACCTCCGATACCGCCGACCTGTTCGGCATCACGGGACGGGGCCGCCTGGTGCCGGGTGCCCACGCCGACGTCAACGTGATCGACCTCGAGGGGTTGAGGCTCCACTACCCGGAGATGGCCCACGACTTCCCGGGTGGTGCCGGTCGGTGGGTCCAACGGGCCGACGGCTACGACGCCACCATCGTCAACGGGGAGGTGTTCATGGAAGATGGTGAGCACACCGGGGCACTGGCCGGCCAGATGCTGTTGGGATCGACGGCGAACTGAGTTCTCGTCGAGTACGGGTCAGGCGGGTACGGGCTCTCCGTCGACCACCACATGGAACTGCCGGTCGGGGTTGTTCTGCCTCGACCGCCCGGCCGGGCCACCCTTAGACGGATTGCCGTCGAGCCGCTCGGCGCCGTCCGGGGCGTACTGGAGGATGTAGGCCTTGCGGACCTCGTCGGTGGTGTTCGGACCCGTCATGTGCGGCGTGAGCGACGAGAACACGACGATGCTTCCCGCCGCCGCCGGGACCGCAACGGCCCCTTCGGGGTCCTCGAGGCACTGGTAGCCCAGCGGATCGACGTAGGTGTGTGCGAGCGTGCCACCGAGGTGCAGGCCGGGGACCACCCATGGGCAGCCGTGCTCGATCGTGGCGTCGACGAGGGGAACCCAGCAGGTTAGGTACTGCTGCGGCTCGACGTACGTGTAGCCGTTGTCCTGGTGCCAGGGGAATTGGCGGGGCTTCTCGGGATGCTTGTAGACGAGCTGGTCCCAGTAGAGGCGGACGTCGTCGCCCACCAGGTCGTGGCAGAGGCCGGCGAACACCGGATTGGCGGAGAACCGGCGGGCCGCGTCAGAGGAGAGAACGACGTGGGGCGAGAACACGATCGCTCCGACCTCGGCGATGGAGAGTCGCTCGTCGGGCATCTGCCGCAGGAACGCCTCGGTGGCCCCTGCCCGTTCGTCGAGGGTCGTCGTGACCTCGTCGATGGTTGCTGGGTCGAGGACATCCTCGATGAGTACGAAGCCCTGTTCGTGGAAGGCGTCCGCCTGCTCGGCGGTCACGAGCAGGTAGTCGTCGCGTTCGGGCCTCTGCCAGGCGAAACTCTCGTTCCAGGGATGCGGCCGTGGGTCCATCGGCCGATCGTAGGCGCCAGACCCCGTTCGCTACTGTGGCGGGCCGTGGCGGAAATGACCGAACTCGAAAGGGAGTCATGGGAACGCGACGGCTTCGTCGTCGTTCCCGGATTCGCCGACGCAGCGATGTGTGCCGCCCTCTGGGAGCGGACCGTCGCCATCTCCCGGGCAGCCGACGGTGGCGGCGACGTGGGCGACGCCCAGGTGGTGCTCGAACCGATCCCGGACCCGTCGGCGGGCCTTCCCGAGGAGAAGGTCGGCAAGGTGTTCCGGCTCCACCACGTACCGGGTCCATACGCGGACCTGGCGCACGAGCCACGACTCGGCGACCTGCTGGGCGACCTGCTGGGTGACGATGTCGACTGCTTCCTGTCGCAGTTCATCTTCAAGAACCGTGGCGCCCTGGGACAGCCGTGGCATCAGGACGCCTGGTACTTCCGGATGGAACCGAGCAACCAGGTGGGAGCGTGGTTGGCGGTCACCGAGGCGACCCTCGACAACGGTCCGCTCTGGGTGCTTCCCGGATCACACCGCGAACCGGTCCACGACGTCGAGGCGGACAGGCGGCCCGGCGCCCAGTTGGGCTACGTCGAGATCACCGACCACGACACCGGCGACGGCGTGCCGGTGCTCCTGGACCCCGGCGACCTGCTGCTGTTCCACGCCCACCTGCTGCACCGGTCCACCGACAACGCCAGCGGCGCTCCCCGGGCCGCCATGGTCCTGCACTTTGGCGCCATGGGCACGCACGACCCGGTCCTCGATCCCGATCCGGCCGTGCTGGTCGGATTTCTGCGGAGCCTCGGAATGGACGTGGAGGAAACCCTGGCGCCCGCCTTCGAGGTAGCGGTGCGCGCCAACGTGAGGAACCGGTGGGTGCCGGTCCGGCGCTCCGGCCGAACGGTCAGCCGTTGACGGGCGCCGAGGGCAGCGGATCGTAGTAGGGCGACTGCTCGGACTCGGG
>Ga0208639_1000401_pt1 | contig 33664 bp, 28 predicted proteins | sample ETNtaG_33_FD_185772 | JGI IMG/M metagenome (GOLD analysis project Ga0208639, IMG submission 185772) | Marine microbial and viral communities from oxygen minimum zone, Eastern Pacific Ocean - ETNP201310SV76 (SPAdes) (version 2) | ecosystem: Environmental > Aquatic > Marine > Oceanic ...
TTGAGTCAGTAAAAAAAGTTATGCTTCTGAAATGACGGCTAAGTTTAAAATAATCTGTTCTTTTCTGGTTTTGGCATCCCTTGCAACTGCTGTCGATACCGTTGTACCAATTTCGATGAAGAGTTTTGCCCCCGAGGGCACTCACCTTATACGAGGTGACTATTTGATCATCCTCGCCAACAGCCAACTGAGGGATGTACTGACAAACCCTGACGGAATTCCTGTGTATGGAGATGACTTTACAGCTTTCAAACGAACACAGGGATATGACACTGATATCATCACTCTTGACGAAGAAAATCTGGAAACATCTACTGATATTAGAACATACCTTGAAGCTTACCATTCAACACACCCTTTACTGGAATATGTTTTGTTGGTGGGGGACGTGAATGGAGATTACACAATCCCGACTTTTTTCATCGGTTCCATTAATGAAGACGAAGAAGATGTGACCGATTACCCCTACACATTTTTCAATGAAGACCCTGAATCAGAAAACTATGATATACTTGACCCCCAGTTCTTCATCGGACGGTGGTCAGTGCGCAATATCGGTGACCTCATCAATGTGAAGGTTCGCAGCATGGAATACATCCGAATGGAGAACATTCAATCCAGTGGCGAACTGGATTACCTAAATAGAGCCTTGCTAGTCGCTGGGAATTATAAAACGAATGACGGAATGGAGGTTCCTCCTGAGCAGTGGCCTGTGACACCTGTCTGGACATCTCACTGGTTGATGGAAAGATTATTAAATTTTGGATTTACCAGCATTGATACAGCCTATTTCCATATGAATTATCAAGTAATAGAAAATCCTCTCGTAACTGAGTCATGGTCCAACGGTGTTGGTATCATTAACTATAGAGGTTGGGGAAACTCACACGGTTGGCACCGCCCCAGTTTTTATATAGAAGATATGAACGATCTTAATCACGGATGGAAATTGCCCGTCGTCATGAGTTTTGTCTGTAATACCGGTGACTTTGGGGCAGATTTATATCCTCAAACAGGGCCATCTAAGTGTTTCGGCGAGGAACTTATCACAAAGGGGACTCCATCCAATCCAAAAGGAGCTGTGGCTGTCATCGGCCCATCTGATCTTGATACCGACACCAAGTATAATAATGTCATCTGCGGTACAACTTGGGATAACCTGCTCGAAAATAGGAGTGCGGAGTTAGGGCCTACACTATTTGCTGGAAAGCAAGCTCTCATAGATGAATTCCCCCAACTTGCCGGTCCGGGAGAGGTTGTAGAATTTTACCATCACATCTATGGAATCATTGGAGACCCCAGCCTCCCAGTATGGCTCACAACACCTAGTCAGCTTTCAGCAGATGTCGAGGAGACACCTGAGTTACATCAATCCTTTATCCAGACGATTGTATCAGATGAAAATGGTATCCCCCTAAAGAATGTTGTAGGAGCTCTCATTCTTGACGATGTTCTAATTGGCAAGGGAGTTTCTGGGCCAGAAGGGCAGCTGAACATAAATTTTTCGGGTTTGAGTGAGGAAACAGAACTCAATCTGTATCTAAATCTTGAGCAGTTCCAACAGAAGAATATTATTCTATCTTTTGTGGAAGATGATGGAACACCTTTTGATCCCCCCATTCTCGGTTATTTCGATGTCTTCCCTATTATTACTTCCGGTGAGGAATATGTCGAAGCAAACCAAACTTTTGACTTGTCTCTAGAGATTACCAATCTCTCTCCAGATAATTACCAGGGCATAACAGTTGAACTGTCAACCTTAGACGAAGGTACCTCAAACAACTCCTTTACAACTGAAGAAATAAATATCAGTGCTTTCGCTACAGAACAGACAGGGACTGTTGTCACAGGTTTAATCGCTGATATTCCTCGGGGGAGCAGAGTTCGATTCCGAGTTGAAATTGGACTTGACGGTACTTCCATCGCTGCCGATACGGTTTCGCTCTTAGTGGGACCTATGGAAGCATCTGACCCTATACCACCAGATGATTACGGTTACTGGGGTTACGATAACAGCGACACAGAGTACGAAGAAGCCCCTGATTTTGACTGGATAGAACTTAATCCTGAAGATGGTGGAGTTGGTCAAGATTTGGGACTTACAGATGATACACACACTGACATCTCAATTGGATTCCCCTTCCGCTATTACGGAACGTGGTACGATTCCATTACCGTCTGTTCTAACGGGTGGATATCTTTTGTGCCCTGTCCAATCGACTACTTCTGGAATTTCTCTATTCCCATGTCCATGGGACCATCCGGAATGATAGCTCCATTCATGGACGATCTGGATGACAATAACGGTACAGAGCCGTTCCATGTCTTTGCATGGCAAGATGCATCAAGTGGTCGACTGGTTATACAGTGGGACAACGTTGCTAACGGTGAGGACGATGAAAACTGTCCTGATTGTGTGCGCGAAACATTTCAATTGATTCTCTATGATCCTTCACTCTATCCAACTGCTACCAGTGATGGTGAAATCATCTTCCAATATCAGGAAATAAACGATATTGATGCAAACGGCAACTATGCCACTGTGGGCATCGAATCACCAGATCAGAATTTGGGTGTGCAGTACTTATTCAATCAACATTTGGCCGCAGGGGCGGTTATGCCAACAGAAGGAGTGGCTGTCAAGTTTACTACAGATGCACCCCCTAACGCTATCATGGAATCCACCGAATCCACTCCAATTGCAGATAAATTTTCCTTTTCACCCGCTTATCCTAATCCTTTCAATGCAGTAACATCACTTCGTTATCAAATGCCAGCTACCAACCGAGTAAAGATCACAGTATATGATATTCTCGGAAGGGAAGTGCGCACCCTCCTAAACAGTACAAAAGAAGCTGGTATACATCATTTACATTGGAGAGGTAGAGATAATTCTGAAAAAGTCGTAAGTAGCGGTATCTATTTTATTAGATTTGAATCTGGAAAATTTTCCCAGACTAGAAAAGTTCTATTGCTGAAGTAACATCAGACAAAAAAAATATCTAAATAAAAAAAGCCCCGAACTACAGGGCTTTTTCTCATTCTATGAGTAAATATGATTATTCTTTAATTACGTAAACTTTAACCATCGCTTCTACATCATGATCAAGTTTTACGGGGACATCATACACTCCAAGTGCTTTAATGGGTTCAGGTAAAACGATGTGCTTCTTGTCAATTTCATAACCTTCATTTTGTAACAGCTCTGCTACAGTCATAGCTGTTACGGAACCAAATACTTTATCTTCCTCACCAACCTGAACAGGCGCCGAAAGTTTAATTACCTCCAACTTTGTGGCTGTCTTTTTCACGTCGGCTAAAGCTTTAGCCTCTCGAGTGTCTTCCTGTTCCTTTTGAGCCTCAACCATCCTGACATTACCTGGTGTAGCTTCCACTGCAAATCCTCTCGGAATAAGGAAGTTGCGAGCATAGCCGGGCTTTACCCTGACAACATCACCCACTTCACCGAGTGACTCTATATTTTTTCGGAGTATAACCTGCCCTCTTGAATCTTTAGACATCTTTCTAGTCTCCTAAACTATTTATTGAATTCATCTCCGGTATAAGACAAAAGAGCAATATTTCTTGCCCGCTTGATGGCCTGAGTAACTTGTCGTTGATGCTTGGCACAAGCTCCTGTTACTCTACCCGGCATGATTTTTCCCTGATCTGTCACAAACTTCCGTATTACTTTGACGTTTTTGTAATCAATCTCCAAGTCGCGATCTTCGCAAAACTTGCATATACGTCGTCTATCCATAAATGCCATTTTCTTCCCTCCCTAAGCGCTTACGTCTGCTATCTTTTCAGACTTGTCTGTTTCAGTTAAAGAGTCAACTTTGGTTTCCGTTGATGTGGACGATCTAATCTCTTTCACCTCGGGCATCTCATCCAGTTTAATAGTCATATATGCCAAAATAGCTTTGTTCAGCTCAAACCACTCATTAAACTCATCAATAAAAGTATTTTCTGTCCCGTACTGTAGAAGTAGAAATGTGCCATAACGTTCTTTGTCAACTTCATAGGCCAGTCGCCGCTTACCCCAGACGTAAGAATTAACGATTTTTCCACCTTTCTTTTTTGCGTATTCATCCACCTCTTCCTGGATTTTATCCAGACGATCATCTTCAAATTCAGATTTTACGATATAGAGTGTTTCGTAGTATTTCATCTTCTCTCCAGTTATTTAATCATCGGCGCGATCACGAGTGATACCACCGACATGAGTTTGATCAGGATATTCAGGGAAGGACCCGCAGTATCTTTGAAGGGGTCACCTACTGTATCTCCAACCACTGCGGCTTTGTGAGCATCGCTTCCCTTACCGCCATGTGCTCCGCTCTCAATATATTTTTTAGCGTTGTCCCAAGATCCGCCGGCATTAGCCATGAAAATAGCGAGCAAAACCCCACTTACTGTTACTCCCGCCAAAACGCCTCCCAGCATCTCTGGATCTTTCAGCACCAACCCGAAGAAAACAGGTGTGAGAACCGCCAGTAATCCCGGAGCAATCATCCGCTTGATGGCAGCAGCAGTAGCAATATCCACACATCGGGCATGATCAGCTTTGGCTTTCCCTTCCAGTAATCCTTCTATTTCTCTAAACTGTCTTCTCACTTCCTCAATCATTTCGAACGCAGCTTCTCCTACAGCCCGCATAGCAAAAGACGAGAAGAGAAACGGTAGTGCTCCACCGATGAGCAGACCCGCCATAACTGTTGGCTTCATGATGTCAATCGACTCAAGTCCCACTTTAGTCTGATAGGCACCGAATAAGGCCAAAGCAGTTAACGCCGCTGAACCAATAGCAAATCCTTTTCCGATGGCGGCTGTGGTGTTACCTACCGCATCCAATTTATCTGTTCGTTCCCTCACTTCAGCGGGAAGTTCCGCCATCTCAGCGCAGCCACCAGCGTTATCTGCTATGGGACCGTAAGCATCCACCGCTAACTGTATCCCCGTAGTGGAAAGCATTCCCAGCGCCGCGATTGCAATTCCGTAGAGACCCGCAAAATTGTAGGCAACGATGATGGCGATGGCGATACTAAGCACAGGAAATAGCGTGGACTGCATACCGTTTGCCAATCCGGAAATGATGTTGGTAGCCGCCCCGGTCTCGCTCGACTTGGAAATGCTTCTTGAAGGACCGCGGGATTCTGCTGTGTAGTATTCAGTGAATGTCCCGACGAGAATTCCAGCCACTAAGCCTGTAATTGTGGCTCCAAAAATATCAATTCCTGCTACATTTGCCCCACTCAACTTCACTGCTTCAGGTACAAACTTTTGAATAATAAAGTAACTTACTACCAGCATCAGCACACTTGCACCGTATGTACCGATATTGAGAGCGGACTGAGGATTGCCACCTTCCTTGGTACGAACAAGAAATGTTCCGGCAATGGAGACAATAATTCCGGCAGCCGCTAAAAATAGAGGCAGCATGACAAGGTTAGAATGTCCTGCCGCAGCTGCCAAAACCATGGCGCCAATAATGGAACCTACATAGGACTCGAACAAGTCAGCTCCCATTCCAGCCACATCACCCACATTATCACCTACGTTATCGGCAATGGTGGCAGGATTACGGGGATCGTCTTCAGGAATTCCGGCTTCTACCTTTCCTACAAGGTCAGCACCAACATCAGCTGCTTTCGTATAAATGCCTCCACCAACACGGGCGAAGAGAGCAATGGATGAGGCACCCATGGCAAATCCGGATAGGATTGTCATCACCTTCTGAAGGTCGACCCCTTTGTTTAGTCCACCATAAAGGTAGAAAAGTGCGGAGAGCCCGATGACTCCCAAACCCACAACACTCATCCCCATGACAGATCCACCGGCAAAAGCGACTCCGAGAGCGGAATTTAGACTCTTTCGGGCTGCCTGTGTCGTACGATTATTAGCAGCCGTTGCTACTCTCATGCCAAAGAAACCGGCAAGACCGCTGCATAGAGCACCTACAACAAAAGATACTGCCACCAATTCTGTTTTTTCCCAAATGTCACTCGTGCCACCGTCAGATAGATTTCCGAAAAATAGGAGTGCTCCAACAGCTACCACGAACACAGCAAGAACTTTGTACTCCCGGGAAAGAAACGCCATGGCTCCTTCTCGTACAGCTGTACCAATTTCAATCATCTTTTCGTTACCGGGATCCTGTTTGTTGACCCACGACGACTTAATAAGCGCATAAACAAGTGCCAACAGACCCGTCAGTGGAATCATATAAAAATATTGTTCCATTAGTCCGCCATCTCCTCTTTTTCCATTCTATTAAACAGAGACATTGTCTTTTCTATACCTAGTGCTAAAATGGACTCCACTGCATCGGCTCCGCGGTGGATCATCTCTTCAGCCGGTTGCTGATCATTCTTGCGGAACGGCTTAAGCACATAATCTTCAGCCGGTCGCATATTCTCTGATGTCGCGATTCCCATCCTAATCCGGGGAAAATCAGTTGAACAAAGATGGTATATAACCGACTCCAGTCCTCGATGACAACCGTCTCCACCATGTGGTCGAATTCTCATCGATCCCAATGGTAAATCCACATCATCCACAATTAAATGCAAGTTCTTCAAATCCAATTCCCAGCGTGATAAAACATCCTTTACCGAGATACCACTCGCATTCATACCAGATGTTGGCTTTACCAACAACACATCTTTTTCTGAGGACTCAGCATAGACGTAGTCACCTTTACCTGGTTGAAATGAGAGGTGTTGTCTGTGGGCAAACTCATCCACCACCCAAAATCCAAAGTTGTGTTTGGTGTTGGCGTAATGTGAGCCGATATTTCCAAGACCAACGAAGGCAATCACTCAGATGCACCTCCATCTTTTTTATCATCTGCAGACTCTTCAGCACTTTCCCTACCTTCTGCCGGTGTTTCTTCACCTTCTGCCGGTGTTTCTTCACCTTCTGCCGGTGCTTCTTCACCTTCTGCCAGTGCTTCTTCACCTTCAAGCTCATCTTCATCCGGGATTTCAGGCTCAAGAGCTTCTTCCTTCGGCGCGGTGACTGACACTACAGTCATGTCATCAGAGGTCAACACCTCAATCTCTTCTCCAAGTTCAAGATCACTGACATGTCGAGCTTCATTCATTTCCAGCTCAGTTACATCAACGTGGACAGCATCCGGTACTTCAGTTGCTAAACATTGGATCTCGAGTTCCATAAGGCTTTGGCTCATAATACCGCCTTCTTTCACTCCAATTGATTCTCCACCTAATATAATAGGAACAGAAAGGGTTATCTTATCCGCAAGGCTTATACCATACAAATCGAGATGAATAATCTCTTCTGAGACAGGATGGTATTGGATTTCTTTCAAGATTGCGTGCAATTTCTTGCCACCGACATTGACAGCATATACGTGAGATTGAGACTGCAATGCATCGTGAAGATGTCGGCTGTCAATTATAAATGGGGTAGCAGCCGTATTAGCGGAATAGAACACACCAGGGATTTTTCCTTCAGTTCTCAAAACTTTTACAGCCTTTGAGCCCAATCCATCACGCTTCTCAAGTTCCAGTTTAAATTCGTTAGCCATAATTCCCTCCAGAATTAGAACTCAAATAGAGCGCTGATAGATTCACCATTATGAGTGCATTCAATCGCTCTTGCAAAGAGTCCAGCAACAGATATTACTTCCAGTTTGTCAAATTTGTGATCCTCAGACAGATTTACCGTATTGGTTACAATTACCTTCTCAATATCTGACTCAGTAAATTTCTTCGGTGCGTCTCCTGAGAAAATTCCATGTGTTGCCACAGCAATTACGCTTTCAGCCCCATTCTCAAGCGCCTCTCGGCAAGCATTTACAATGGTACCGCCTGTATCAATCATATCATCTAGGATAATTACTTGTTTCCCATCCAAATCTCCTATCAGATGCATAACTTCAGCCTTGTTTGGAGAAGTTCGGCGTTTATCTATTAAAGCAAATCCCACACCCAAGTGTTTAGCGAATGACTGTGCCATAGGAACACTACCTACATCAGGCGCCAATATGGTTGTACCTTCCGGCTGGAGATCTAGCTGCCTTAGCCGATCAAACAAGACTTGCCTAGCATATAAGTGATCAAACGGCAGTGCCGTAAAACCTTGAATTTGGGAAGAGTGCAAATCCATGGTCAGAATGCGATTAACACCCACACTGTTCATTAAATCAATCATGACGCGGGCGGATATTGGAACGCGAGGCTGATCTTTTCTATCTTGACGACCGTAACCATAATACGGAATTACCGCTGTCACTCGATCCGCTGACGCACGGACAGCGGCGTCAATAAGCAAAACCAACTCCAGAATATTTTCCGCTGGTGAGTGAGTGGATTGAACAATGAACAAATCTTCTCCACGAATATTTTCTGCATATTGGACCCACAACTCGCCATCGCTGAACTGGCGAATCTCTACCTTGCCAAGAGGCGTGCCAATCTGTCCAGCTATCTCTGCTGCTAATGGCTGATTTGATCTGCCGCTGAATATCTTCATAATTTCTTACTCTCTCTTTTCCATTACTTCGCTGCCGGGCGTGGGCTCGAACCACGACTGACGGCGTCAAAGGCCGCTGTCCTACCATTAGACGACCCGGCAATTCTAATTTCTAATCTTTATGGGATGAGCAAGAAATGTTTGGAGGGGCGGAGAGAACGATGACAGAGCCTTGCGGGCACCTGCTTCATCATCGAAAATCCCAAACACAGTCGAGCCACTCCCCGACAAACTGGCAAATACCGCTTTTGATCTCAACATGCGATCTTTAATTGTGCCAATCTCTGGATATGTCTGAAAAACCAGAGGTTCAAAGTCGTTCTCAAAAAACTTCCAATCTTCAGTATCACCTGAAGCGGCGGGGAAATTACCCGTAGAATAGCCATCTGGCAAGTAATTTATCGCTTTTGCATAAGCCCATGCTGTAGATACTTTTATTGGTGAAGAAACCAATAGAACGGCACCCATGACTGGGAGCTGCGATGAAGAAAGCTCATCCCCGATTCCTTCAGCGTATTGTACTCCACCCTTAATGAAAAACGGCACATCAGCACCCAATTTGACCGCCATTTTCTCCATATCACCATTTGAATATCCCAACCCTAAGAATTCATTGATTCCGGTAAGAACTGCGGCGGCATTACTCGATCCACCTCCCAATCCGGCTCCTACTGGAATTTGCTTGTCCAATTCAATTCGTACATCCTGAATATCTTTGTCGATCTGTTTGATTGCATTCCAGGCACGTATACAGAGATTAGTCTCATCTTTAGGAATGTCGGGATGGTTGCAAGAAAACTGAAAACCATTATCAGAGCGTTCAATACGAAGGGTGTCTTTAAGGGAAATCTCTTGAAAGATTGTACGGATGGTATGCATACCATCATTGCGACGGCCGGTAATCTTCAGTCCAAGATTAATTTTCGCGTATGCGGAAAATTCTGGAATGGTTCAACTCGCTATGAGTGAGGCCACAGCCAATGCCGCCACTCCTTCGCCGCGTCCAGTGATACCCAAACCGTCTGTTGTCGTCGCCTTTATGGAAATGTGATTGGGTTCCACGGACAGTGCATCAGCTACATTTTTAATCATTTTATCTATATGAGGAGTAATTCTCGGCTCTTGAATAATTATTGTGCTGTCAACATTAACAATTTCCATCCCGGCGCTTTGCAGCATTTCTGCACTCTTTTCCAGAAAGAGCAAACTGGAGACATCTTTCCACGTGTCATCCTCGCTGGAAAAAAACTTACCGATATCACCTAACCCTGCAGCACCCAGCAAAGCGTCAACCACAGCGTGAATCAGTACATCTCCATCGGAATGACCTTTAGTTCCTTTGTCGTACGATATCTCAACTCCTCCTAACACAAGTGACTCACCTGCTTCCAAGACGTGAACATCATATCCGATTCCCATTCTATTATCCATGCCGCTGCTCCAAAATAATTTCTGCTTTATGCCAGTCATCCTGAGTTGTAATCTTGATATTTTCGCTACTGCCGGGAATGATGGCTACGGTGTTTCCTACAATCTCAAACAGTTGAGCTTCATCGGTTACGTGGACATTTTCCCAATCAACAGTATCATACACATTCAGCAGCAGGTCCCGCCTGAATGCCTGGGGAGTCTGAGCTTGCCAGATATCTTCACGATTTACAGTTTTACTGATCTTTCCATCCACTACCTTCTTCAATGTATCACTAACCGGCAAAGCTACAATTGCTCCATCATGATCACCACACCGCTCTATAACTTGGGAGATCCATTCACGACTTATAAACGGCCTGACAGCATCATGAACGACAATTACGTCTGCCTCTTCCGCTGCTTCAACACCGAGCCTGACGCTGTCTTGACGGCGGTTACCGCCGGGGATTACATGGATTTTTTTCTCTGGAGATAACATCGCCAGTTCCTTCTTAACCGAATCGACTGCACTTTTAGGCACGACCAAAACACAACTAGAGATTTGCTTTGAGGTAAGAAACGGGTGGAGGGTTTTTAGGATTAAAGATTCGCCGCCGAGCTTTAAGAATTGCTTTTGAATCTGCGAATTTGAATCGAAACGGAGACCCCGCCCGGCTCCGACAATTATTGCAGTTACTGTCAATGTTCTCCTCTCAGAGGATGAGCATGCTGTCACCGTAGCTCAGGAAACGATACTGTTTCCTGATTGCAAGCTTATAAGCATCAAGGATAAACTCCCTATCTCCAAACGCACTGACAAGCATTAGGAGTGTAGATTTCGGCATGTGAAAATTCGTTATCAGCCCATCTGTCATTTTAAAGTCATAAGGAGGATAGATGAATTTATCTGTCCAACCTCTTCTAGGCGCTACCTGAAAACCAGACACCACCACAGTTTCTAGTGCTCGAACGGACGATGTCCCAACAGCAACGATTTTCTTCTCTTTCTCCCGGGCTTCATTGATGGCTATCGCAGTCTCTGGCGGGACTTCAAAAAACTCTGAATCCATCTGATGGCGGGTAAGATCCTCTACCTGAATAGGGCGAAAAGTACCTAAGCCGATATGCAATGTACACGGCTTGATTTTCACCCCTTTAGATTTCAGCTTCTTAATCAATCCGTCAGTAAAATGTAAGCCTCCAGTGGGTGCCGCCACTGCTCCTCTATTCGCCGCATAAACCGTCTGATAGCGATCCTTATCCTGTTTGGTGGCTTTACGATTAATGTAAGGAGGTAAAGGGGAATTCCCAATGCCGTCAATAATCTTATAGAAATCGTCACCCGGATAGTCAAAACGGACCACACGACCACCTGAAACGGTATTATCTATCACATCGCAATGTACCTTATCCGTGAAGTGTAGTTTGTTGCCAATACGGACTTTCCGAGCCGGTTTCACTAAAACTTCCCACAAATCGTTCTCTAACTCTCTCAGAAGAAAAACCTCTACTGTTGCGTCTGTCCGATCCTTAATCGCAAAAAGCCGAGCAGGGAACACTTTGGTGGTATTTATGATGAGGAGATCATTTTTCCGCATATACTCGTGCAGATTACAAAATTTTCGGTGTTCGATTTTCTTGGTTTTCCTATGAAGCACCATCATCTTTGCATAATCACGACGGGGAAAAGGATCTTGAGCGATTCTCGCTTTCGGCAAATTATAGTCAAAATCAGTTAATCTCAGTTTTATTCTCTTTTGAAACATTTACAGCCTCCTTGATTAAAATATGTTTTGCTGATCTATCGGTTTTTTCAATCCTAGATATCCAAAGGTTTTGTCTTGAGCCATCCTCCCTCTTGACGTCCTCTGGATGAACCCTTCCTTGATAAGAAACGGCTCGTACACATCCTCGATGGTGTGTGCATCCTCTCCAATGGCTACACTCAATGAATTGATCCCCACTGGTCCTCCCTGAAATTTCTCCACCAGCGTAGATAAAATCATTCGGTCCATATTGTCCAGGCCCACATCATCGATGCCCAGCTTTTCGAGTGACTTCTTCGCCACCTCTTCCGTAATAACACCATCAGCTTTTACCTGAGCATAATCACGAGTCCGCCTGAGAATACGATTGGCCACCCGGGGTGTTCCACGAGATCTCCCTGCCAACTCCTTGGCCCCTCTGTCATCTATGGAAACATCGAGAATTGCAGCAGACCGTTTGATAATCTGGAAGAGATCATCCTCTTCATAGAAGTTCACCCTCAACACTACTCCAAAGCGATCTCTCATTGGAGATGTAAGATTGCCTAATCGAGTGGTTGCACCAATGAGCGTGAACTTTTCCAGATTCAGCTGCACCGAACGAGCACTTGGTCCGCTATCGATCATAATATCTATGTGATAATCTTCCATGGCGGAGTAGAGATACTCCTCCACCACACTATTTAGCCTATGGACTTCATCGATAAAGAGTACATCCCGAAATTGGAGGTTAGTGAGAAGCCCAGCCAGATCTCCTGCCCGTTCCAACACAGGTCCGGAGGTCTGTTTCAAATTGGCATCTATCTCCTTGGCAATAATGTAAGCGAGTGTTGTTTTACCTAGCCCCGGCGGGCCAAAGAGGAGGACGTGATCAAGGGCTTCTTTTCGTTTACTGGCCGCTTCAATATAAATACCAAGATTCTCCACCACCTCCTTCTGACCGATAAAATCTTCAAACGTACTGGGGCGGAGAGTTTGTTCTACCAGAAGATCTTCATCTCTTGGTTCAGCATCTGTAATATGGCTGTCGGTCATTTCTTTTCTATCCGAGGTGAGACCTCATGCTTAGTCTGACACAAGGGAAATAGCTGAATGGCGTATAAAAAGACAAGTCATAATGTAATGTGAGGTTGAAGCGATTGCAAATAGTTCCGTTGTCGCAGAGCAAATCATTCGTCGATAGTACTCTACAATTTCGAAATTATCATTTATTTATCGATGTTATTCCCTTATAAAACCGCTCAATCCCCTTCCAGATCCACTCCTCGGAGAGATGAGCTTCCTCCAACACATCTTCTATACTGCCACCGGTCCGCCATCTATTGTCCCAGTCGGAGGAGAGGGAATAGTCGGCTATATCTTTGTGCGCCATCCAGTTTCGCATTTGCGCCAGTGATCCGTTGGTGATAATCATGGCATCATTTATTTCTTCCTTCGAGATAGTTTTTTCGCGATAATCTTCACTCTGCTGCTGGAAAAGTACCCACGATCCGGCATACACAATCTTCACATTGGGGCCCTCTTTGTTCAGGCGCGGCAGAAGTTTCACCAGATTAGCTGTAGAGCTTGTACCCCGGATAATCACAACTCCCTCCTTCGGACGGTCCTTATCGTACCCCCTGATGATATAAGCACCTTTGGCCGCTTCCATGTACGATGCCATTCCAACTGCTTCGCGGTCAGGTATTTCTACAGGCGGACGAGTCAAATGGAGAGCGATAATGGGAATTTTTGTTGCCAGTGCTGCACCGAGCATAGGTGCTACTTCGTTATATTCCCACGGATGCAGGTTAACAATTGCTCCTTCAGGGAATAATTGAGTCACTCCCGGCGAAAAAATACCGAAGTGCGTTCGGGCGTCTTCCGCCGTCTCTGGTCCTGAGTGACCGGCAACCCAGATGACTCGCCCTACTTGAAGCTCCGAATCCTGTGCTACCTGACTGAACAGCCGCATAAGCCCGTACATCAGATACGAAAAAGATCCGTATGTAGATGAAGCGCCGAAGAAACCGTTGAACTCTTCGTAGGATTCTTCGGCGAAATTAACCGTGGCCAAGCCGGCCATTATCCCCGAGTTGCAGAATTCTGTAATGGGTTGTGGTAAAATAGTACCTTCCAGATTTTTCTTTCGATCATAAAAGCCAAAGTCGGATGAATCTTCCCACCCTTTCCCGAAACCGGAAATATTTGTGGAATCGGCTAAATCGGCGGAAGAGGCGATAACCAGCGGACGGCCATACTTGTCCCGACAATAGGAGTTGATCCATGACCCGAATACTGCCAGCGCTTTACGGTTAGGTGCTTTGGTCCCAGGTGGCAGAAACAATCCTTCTGGATAGTTCTGATAATCAGTAAGTACCGAATCTTTCGATGGATTTTCTGTGGTAATACGACATGAAGAAATTTCCTCTGGCACGGAATTTCCCAGTCCTATCAGGGTGTTGGCCAGATAATCTACTAATTCCTGATCCCGGCGCAGGACATCCATTACTACATCTAAGTTGTTACGGGACTGCTCTTTTTGAGCTTCATATTCTACTGGTGCTGCCTCTCCGAAACCATTGAACTCCACGCCATACTGTTCAGCGAAAGGCCTTTTGGTCTCCCAGAAAATTTCTGAATTCATTTTATGAGCAGCGCCGTGACTCTTATTATCGTACACACCGTAGCCCCGGCCTTTCCGGTTTTTCGTCCAGAGTATTTTGGGGGTATCCATGAACTCATCCTCTTGATCAAACAGCCGCAGATAAGCCGCCATGATTGCTTCCCAGTTTTCCCCTTCTTCAGTCCCTTCCACACGCCAGCCGTAAGGCTCAAACCAATCCACGGGTGTGCCGTGTACCACGGAACTAAAGGTACGGTCGTCAATGCCGTAATCATTCCAATCCACAAAATAAACAAGATTGCCCAGTCCCAAGCCATAAGCGGAATTTTTGGACTCATGTGCTGCACCGGTGGTAAGCCCTCCTTCTCCTTCGAAGGCAAATACTTTTACTTCGTCACAACCGGCATATTTGAGGGCCAGCGCTTGCCCCACCGCGACGGGCGAACCGTGTCCTGAGGGGCCTGTGCTGAATTTGAAGAAAAGAGTTTTTCCGGACATTTCAGCATGACCTGACAGTCCACCACTTCTGCGAAGAGTTAGAAGGTCTTCCCAGTAGAGTGCCCGCTCAGTAGCATTGTTTATCCGGTAGCGCTCATCACCTGTCTGCTCAAATTTCACCCGTAGAGCTTCATTAAAGACGGCCAGAGCCGCATAGACCAGCGGATTCGTATGCCCCGCCACAAGGATAAAACGGTCGCCGAAACGTTTCCCGGGCTCTCTGATATCCCACCGCATAGCACCTGAAAGAAGTGTCGTCACAAGCCCGTGTACTTTAGAGCGGGATCCGCCGGGATGACCGCTCTGGCGGAAATTGAGCATCAAATCAATGCATTGATCAATGAGATCCTTTGTTTTTTCCCAATGTCCAAAATTTGGGCGCAACTCATCAAGCGTCTTCATCGTTTATAATTATAAAAGGTTGTCAGTCGTTAAGGAGGGTTCTTATTCGTTTCACGATGTTATCTACAGTAAACCCCAATTTTTCAAAGACCACAGGTCCGGGAGCCGAAGCTCCAAAATGATCCAAACCGATGACATCATCAGCGTATTTCCGCCACCCCTGAGTAATTCCTGCTTCGATGGCCAGTTTCGGTACATCATTTAAAAGAAGATCCCGGCGATAATTTTCTGGCTGTTTTTCAAACAGCTCCCACGACGGCATAGAGACTACACGAACGGAGAGACCCTCATTTTCAAGTGCTGCCTTGCTCTCTATGGCCAGATTCACTTCCGAACCGGTAGCGATTAAAATGATATCCGGAATAGCGCTGCTGGCAGACAAAATATAAGCTCCTCTGGAGAATGCGTCTGTTTGAGGTACGGGGTTCTGTACAGGGAGTTTCTGCCGGCTCAAAAGCAGTGCCACAGGTCCATCAGATTCCAATGCCGTCTTCCAGGCAAAAGCAGTTTCATTGGCATCGGCCGGGCGGAGTACTGTCAGTCCCGGTATCGCCCGAAGGGTCATGATGTGTTCGATAGGCTGATGCGTAGGGCCGTCTTCGCCTACCCCGATGCTGTCGTGCGTAAAGATGAATATGGTTTTTGTCTGCATGAGCGCTGCCAATCGTAAAGCCGGTCGCATATAGTCGGCAAACACCAGAAATGTCCCGGCATACGGTATCACACCTCCATGGAGGGCGGCACCGTTACAGATAGCAGCCATGGCGTGCTCCCGTACACCGAAATGAATGTTAGGACCCCAGTTTTCATCCAATCCAAACTTCTCTTTCCCAGCCAGCACAGTCTTATTAGATGGTGACAGATCAGCTGAACCACCCATGAAATTATCTATCTTTTCCGCCAGACCGTTCAGCGCCTGACCGGAAGCACTTCTTGTGGCAAGAGGCCCTTCTTCAGTCGAAAATATCGGCAAGTTCTTCTGCCACCCTTCCGGCAGCTGGCCTTCTAGGGTTTCTTTTAAATTAGCAGCCAATTCAGGATATTTGGCTGCGTACTCCTCCATTAGAGAATTCCACTCCTTCTCATTTTCCGCCAACTGCTCCAGCCTGCCAGTATGAAAATCACTAACTTCCTCAGGAATATGAAGTAAGGGACCAGCCGGCCATTCTAATTTTTCTCGGGTAGCTTTGACCGCTTCAGATCCCAGCGGAGCGCCGTGAGATGATGCGTCATCCTGTTTTGGGCTGCCGAAGCCTATGTTAGTTCTAATAATCACCAATGAAGGTCGGTCTGTTTCTAAGCGTGCTAATGATATTCCTTCTTCAATAGCATCCAAATCCCCACCATCAATCACCTTCAACACCTGCCATCCTTGAGCATCATATTTGCTCTCCACGTTTTCCGTAAATGACAAGTCCGTACTTCCTTCGATGGAAATCCTGTTGCTGTCGTAAAGGTAGATGAGCTTCCCCAGCCCCCACAGTCCGGCCAGTGATGCCGCCTCATAGGAAACACCCTCCATGAGGTCACCGTCGGAAACAATGGCGTAGGTGTAGTGGTCAATTATATTAAAGCCGGAACGGTTATATTTCTCCGCCATAAACTTTTCTGCCATAGCCATACCTACGCCCATGGCAAAACCCTGTCCAAGCGGTCCGGTGGTGCACTCCACGCCGGGCGTCAAGCCGTATTCCGGGTGCCCGGGCGTCTTACTTCCCCACTGCCGAAAGTTCCTAAGTTCGTCTAAAGTAAGATCATATCCATGGAGATGAAGAAGTCCGTAGAGAAGTGTGGACCCGTGGCCGGGAGAAAGGATGAACCGATCGCGGTTGAACCAGTCAGGGTTGTGGGGATTGTGATTCAGAAAGCGCGACCATATCACATGGGCCATTGGGGCGGCTCCCAGAGGCATTCCAGGATGCCCAGAATTTGCCGCTTCCACCATGTCCACTGCCAGGAAGCGGAGTGTGTTAACGCATAGCTGATCTATCCTGGATTCCATTGCTTTTTATCGAGCGTGAAGGATGGGTTTCAAGAATTTCCCTGTGTAGGATTTACGCACTTTAGCTACCTGTTCCGGCGTCCCTTCGGCAACAACAGAGCCGCCGTCATCCCCGCCCTCCGGTCCTAGATCAATAATCCAATCAGCTGTCTTGATGACATCCAGGTTGTGCTCAATAACGATCACTGTATTCCCTTTTTCTACAAGTTTGTTAAGAACATCCAGTAGCATACGGACATCTTCAAAGTGGAGACCTGTTGTGGGCTCATCAAGTATATAAATCGTCCGGCCGGTGCCGATGCGGGAAAGTTCTCTGGATAGTTTGACACGCTGAGCTTCACCTCCTGATAGTGTCGTCGCCTGCTGCCCAAGTTTAATATATCCCAAACCTACATCATGAAGGGTTTGCAACTTTCGCTTAATCTGAGGAATATTCTTGAAGAAATCCAGAGCTTCTTCAACACTCATGTTCAGCACGTTTGCAATCGTTTTACCTTTGTAGTTAATCTCCAATGTTTCCCGATTGTAGCGGGATCCAGTGCACACTTCGCATTGTACATAAACATCCGGTAAAAAGTGCATCTCGATTTTTATCAGGCCGTCTCCTTGACATGATTCACACCTTCCGCCTTTGACATTGAAAGAGAAACGGCCCGGCTTGTATCCTCGGATTTTCGATTCAGGTAGTTGTGCAAATAAGTCACGAATGGGTGTAAAAACTCCCGTGTAGGTGGCAGGATTGGATCGTGGGGTTCTGCCGATTGGAGACTGATCTATATCAATCACCTTGTCAAGATAGATTGTACCTGCTACTTCGTCGTGGGGCAAAGGATACGTTCGGGCATTGTTCAGCTCTCTGGCCAAAACAGGGTACAAAGTTTCATTGACCATGGTACTTTTTCCTGAACCTGATACTCCCGTGATACAGATAAAATTCCCCAGCGGAAAGGATATATCTAATGTTTTAAGGTTGTTTCCTTTGGCACCTTTTAACATGAGGAATTTCCCTGTCCCATTTCTTCTTTCGGAAGGAATATCGATCATTCGGTTACCGGTGAGATACAAGCCAGTTACAGATTTTCCGGATCCATTCATACTATGTGGTGATCCCTCATAAACTACCTTTCCACCATCGTCTCCGGCACCTGGACCCAAGTCAATAATGTGATCGGCCGATTCTATGGTCTCGCGGTCATGTTCCACAACCACCACTGTATTCCCCAAATCGCGGAGACGTGTCAATGTACTGATCAGGCGCTTGTTGTCCCGCTGATGCAGGCCTATGGACGGCTCATCCAGTATATATAGAACCCCCACCAGTTGGGATCCGATCTGTGTGGCCAACCTAATGCGCTGAGCTTCCCCGCCTGATAGGGTCGCAGCGCTCCGGTCCAGAGTCAGATATTCAAGACCTACATTAGCAAGAAACTTCAGGCGTTCCCGGAGCTCTTTCAAAATCTGCTTGGCTATTTTCTTCTGCGTCGCTGTCATTTTTAAGGATCTAAAAAATTGATCAGATGCACTGATAGAAAGTTTGGAAAGTGCACCAATGTTCATATCACCCACTTTTACAGCCAGGGATTCTTTCCGCAGGCGGGCTCCTTCACATTCAGGGCAGGGACGCATGCTCATATACTGCTCAATCCACTCCTGAATACTACCTGATCGCGTCTGGAGGTACCGCCGTTCCAGATTGTGTATAACACCCTCAAAGCCACCAGTGTAGTCCCCGGAAAAACGGCTAGACTTATACTGGATTGTTACCTTGTCACTACCAGTCCCCCAGAGAAGTACTTTCCTGACGTTTGAAGAAAGCTTATACCACGGTGTAGTGAAGTTGAATCCGTAGTGCTTGGCCAGACTTTTCAGTATTGCGCTGTACCAGCTTCCCCGAGGTTGTTCTCCCAGTGGTGCAATAGCTCCCTGAACGAGTGATTTTTTCTTATCCGGCACCATCAAGTCGGGATCCATCTCTTTGTGGGAACCGAGACCGTCGCAGGTTTTGCAGGCGCCGTACGGGGAATTGAACGAAAACATCCGGGGTGACAGCTCTTCCATGCTAACGCCGCACTTAGGACAGGCGAAGTGTTCGCTGAATATGGTCTCACTTTTTTTCCCGTGATTCACCATTACCAGCCCCGAACCGATTTTCAGCGCCAGTTCAACAGATTCCGTCAGCCGTTCCTTTTGCTCATCATCAAGAACGATGCGATCCACCACCACCTCGATATTGTGCTTTTTGTCCTTATGGAGAATGATCTTATCAGAGATTTTGCGGAATTTTCCATCCACTCTTACCCGCAAAAATCCTTCCCGCTGAATTTCCTTAAATACTTCCTTGAACTGCCCTTTCCGTCCTCTGACAACAGGAGCCAGAATCCTGAGATTAGAATCTTTTGGAAATTCCATAATTGCATCAACGATCTGCTGTACCGTCTGCCTCTGGATAAGATCACCACATTCCCAACAGTAGGGAGTGCCGATTCGCGCATACAGCAAGCGAAGGTAATCATGGATTTCTGTAACCGTTCCTACGGTAGATCGGGGATTACGTGATGCGGCTTTCTGCTCGATGGAGATGGCGGGTGAGAGACCTTCTATGTAGTCCACATCGGGTTTCTCCATGAGACTCAAAAATTGGCGGGCGTACGAGGAAAGAGATTCTACGTACCGGCGCTGACCTTCAGCATAAATGGTATCAAACGCCAGGGAGGATTTTCCTGAACCTGATAATCCTGTAATGACAATAAACTTATTTCTGGGAAGCTCAACATTAATGTTCTTAAGGTTGTGCTCCCGGGCGCCGCGGACAACTATCTTATCATTCAGTGTAACCATGAGGACAACCTTGAAATTATCTCACGGAGAGGATGAATCAAAAGAGAATCAGCAGGATTATTTTGTACTCAATTTCGGGTTAGGGAATTGACTTTATAGACAGTTGGAAGGAGAAAAGGGAAGTAGGTCAGTCAGGTTTAAACGATATATCTTTTTCATGTGGAAAACGCTTAGAAACGAGTGTTCCACCAAAATGCTTAAGGAATTCTCCTGAGGTTTTCGACATGTTATCCTCTAGAAGACAAACTACAGTATATAAGTTAAATGTGTAAGAAGTGCCTTACTCACGCCTCCTAGCTGGAATCACTTCCAGAGTAACGCGCTGTCCTTCACGAAGAACAACTGCCTCTGTGGGCTCACCGGCTTTCGCTTCTTGTAGAGCGTACATATAGTCGTAGATACTCTTAATCTCTTTATCCCCCAGTTTCACCAAGATGTCACCGCTTTTCATGCCGGCTTTGTCTGCAGGACTCCCCTTCCGGGCACCTGTAATTTTCATCCCTTCAACATCTGTGGCAGCATAATCAGGAATAGTGCCTAAAGAGACAGCAAACCCTCGCCTGCCGCCAGAGTGCTCCTGTTGGACTTCCACAAAATCAGGGCGTTCATCTCGACTACCTAAGTCTTCCAAAACATCTCGTGCCAGTTTTACGATCTGCACTTCGCCTTCTGTGTTGATCCAGATCCAATCGTCACTGGGACGGTGATAATCGGTATGCGTACTGGTGAAGAAAAAAAGCACGGGGATGTCTTTAACGTAAAACGACTGGTGGTCACTTGAGCCGAAGCCGGAATTATCAAACTTGGGTTTCAGACCATAAACAGATGCTTTCTCTGTTACCAAATCCTTCCAAATAGAAGACGTTCCGGCGCCGCCCGCTACAAACTCGTTACCTTCCATCCGCCCTATCATATCCATATTCACCATAGCGGTAATCTGATCCAGCGGTACGGGAGGATTTTTTACAAAATCTGCCGATCCAAGAAGTCCCAATTCTTCCGCACCAAAGGCGACAAAGATGAGACTCCGCGGCTGGGGATTCGCAGAAAACCACTCTGCCAGTTCTATGAGCCCGGATGTACCGGAAGCGTTGTCATCGGCACCGTTATGAATAGCCACCGTATCCTTGATCATGGCACCATCTCCACCCCAACCCAGATGATCGTAATGGGCTCCCACTACAATGTATTCATCTTTCAACTCCGGATCTGTCCCTTCCACCCCGCCTACGATGTTGGTGGAAGTTGCCGGTACTTTTTGTACATCGGTTTCTATCTCGGCAAATATGGGAATTATAAATGTTACAGATTCTCGCTGTTCATTCATTTTTTCCTGAACCTCTTTCAAATCCCTTCCCGCATGCTCAATAATATCAATAGCAGATTTCATGTTTAGATAGACCACTGGGAGTCCCACAGATGCTCCGCGGTGACCAAAACCACTCTTTACCAGATAGTTTTCATCTTCCTCATCTGCTGGCCCGCTGGCGATCATAACAGCCACCGCTCCATTCTCCCGGGCTTTCATAGCTTTGTACCGCAGTGATGAATAACGGCTGAAATCGCCGTGGGGATTAGTACCGTCAGGAGAATATCTAAGGATCAATACTATTTTCCCTTCTACATCTAATTTCGCATAATCATCATACCCCAAGCTATCGGCAGAGATGCCGTAGCCGGCGAAGACAATTTCACCTGCTGCTGCTTCACTTGCGGAGAAGCCGAGAGGGACAAAATCCTTTTCGCTCTGCAGCCGACTCTTACGTCCATCTTCGTAAAAAAAGGTAAGATTGTTGTCTCTTCCAATTTTAACCCCGCTGATAAAATCGAACTGGTGGCGATAAGAACGCGATCCGTCGGGCATGGGCTCTAATCCAGCAGCCCGAAAATGGCGAATTATATACCGAGCAGCTTTTCTGTCACCAATTTCTCCTGCACGGCGGCCTTCGTAACGATCGTCAGAAAGAGTTTTAATGTGACCTAAAATCTCATCTGCGGTAATATCAACAGATTCACTCGGTCCACAGGCTGATAAAAGAAAAAATCCTGCCAATATTATTAGCTTCAGGTTTAGCTGTCTCATCATTTCTCCTTCATTGAATTAACGGCTTTCAACATTAAATGCGGATAATCAGAAATAATGCCATCTACGCCTATGTTCAAAAGCCAAGTTATCGCCGGATAATTATTCACTGTCCAGGCATTCAGGCGAATCCCTTTAAGACGGGCATAACTCACAAGGTTTTCCGTAATCAGATGCGCCTCAGGATTGAGCATATCGGGATGTACAAGGTTGATAAACCAGGGTTTTCTTAAAATTTTCGGTACCAGTTGATTGCTCCAAATATAGGCCGTTGGAACTTCCTTATCGAGAAATTTAACGCGCCAGATAACGAAAGGGTGAAAACTGGAAACCACCACACGATTATGAAGATTTTTTTCTCGGATCAGCTTCACCAGCAAATCAGCCGTTCTCAGTCCGAACGGTTTCGCAGACTTAATTTCGATATTAAGAAATGTGTCCCCTGGTAGTTCGTCAATCACCTCCTCAAGAAGAGGAATGGGTGTGGGAGAAAATTTAAGATACTTGATTCCTGCGTCTATTCCCTTTAAGTCATCATAACCCATTTCATGTACGTAACCAAAACCGTCAGTCTCCCGCTCAAGATCGTGATTATGCGAACAGACAATCCTACCGTCCCGAGTAACGATAACATCAATCTCCACAGCAGATAAACCATTTTCCACAGCGGAGTTAAATGAAGGAGAGGTATTTTCCGGATGTGTTTTAGGAGAGCCGCGGTGGCCCATTAAAAGCGGACCATTAGCATAAATACGAGTAACATCAAGCGGCCGCCAAAAGAAAATGTGTTTTGCTATTATTGCTATGACCAGAGCCAGTAGTATAAAAAAGATTATCATGATGTAAATTAATCTTTCGGTAGCAATACCAATTTACGGAAACCGGCTTTACGTATCGCCTCTTTGTCAAATAATGTTGTACGATATTGACCGGCGTTAAACAGCTCCGCTTGATCGCTATAATGAACACTCTTCGGCAATCCTGATTGCCCAGTAGGGAGAATAATCTGCGTGTTATTCAAATCATTCATATCAACTGCTCGTCTCTTTGAGGGCCCATTAATATGATCAAAAGGCGCTGACAAACGATACTCACCGTTATTAACTGTTGTGGAACTACCGCCGGTGGCAAACGGACCTACATTGAATCCGAATAGCCAATTAAGAATTGAACTCTCACGTCCAATAGAGTGTCTGTGCGTAAGAGTATGCAGTCTGCCCCAATCCCAGATATTGGGATCCGGACCGATGAGGTTTTCTATGTCACGTACGCCCTCCACGAGAGATTTGCGCAGAATCTCATCCATGGTTTCCACTTTCCCGGGTGTAGTCACATCATCCCAGACGCTGGATTGGCTGTTTTCCAGGATAAACCTGGTACTTCGCAGCGAAAGAGGTGGAAAACTGAGCCAGTTCTCGTAGGCGTCATCCCCAAGAAGATTCAGTTCATCAGCAAAGAGGTTTTCGAAAAGATGCATGAGGGAAGTATTAAACACTGTAGCTGCTTTCGATGAAGATGAGTGGTCACCGTCCCAACCGGTCAGCAACTCTACTGCCTTAATGAGATTCTTATCATCAATCGGCATATTTTCAGAATGCGCTTTAACGAAATAAACAGCAACTTCCCGGGCAAAGGGTGATGTTACATCTACCATTGCGCCCTTAGCATACTCCATTGTAATTAATTCTGGAACATCCAGTATTTCCCACAGTCGTTTAGCTCGGGAAGGGTCTTCCCAGAAAGCTGAGATGTAGTGAGAGTAGGAATCATCTACCACTTGATTGTTGGCTGTGATGATAAGTCCATTCTCGGGGTTGAAGATAACAGGAATCTCATTGTCAGGCACGAAACCGCTCCAATCATTCCCGGAGTCACTGCCATCAACCGGCACCAACTCATCTCCTTTGGCACGCATAGGAATCCAGCCGAACGGTCTCCAGCCAATATTCCCGGACGTGTCAGCGTAAACTACATTCTGCGCAGGAGAAGAATACAATTCACCAGCGATCAGAAAATCTTCCCATCCAGACATGAGATTGAGTTTCATGGCTGCATACATCTCATCAGAAGACGTATCGTGTCCTACCCATCGCATGGAGACAACTTTGTCGCCATTCTTCAATTGAGGATGCAAATCAGAAACCACGGGGCCGTGGACGGTTTCTCGAAAGACCACCACACTGTCTTCACCCCCTTTGACGCTGATCATCTCTTCCCACACAGCCATAGGACGGTATTCGCCATCATAAAGATATAGGTTGGGATCGTCGGGAGAGATATTCTCCTCGAAGAAATCAATGTCATCCACCATCAAATTGGTAAAGCCCCAGGCAGCGACTTCGTTTTGTCCGAGAATGATGACCGGCATCCCCGGCAATGTCACACCACCCACATTGAATCTTCCACCAGAGATATGCATCTCGTACCACACAGGCGGCTGAGAAAATGGTAGATGGGGATCATTAGCCAGTATTGGCGCTCCTGTTGCTGTACGACTCCCTGAGATAACGAAATTATTAGAACCTAAATGGTTGGCATCCATTTGAATAATCTCTCTCAGTTTATGATCTTCGTCGCTCATCATTTCTCCCAGAAAACTATAGAGCTTCCCCGGTGGATTAATAAGGGGTTGACCTTCAGGATATTTTGGCCAGAGATCTCGGACTTTGCGTTGACTGAGCGTCCCGTCCATAAGCCGGGAAAGGAGTATTTCCGTACGCCAGCTAAACGAAAGATTATGAGCCATCATCCGGGCATAACCTGTGATATGCTTTGGCTGCCACTGGAATGGTTTAATGCCAAGAAGTTTGAACTCCACGGGAAGATCAGAGCCGGCCTGGGCAATATAAGTATTTACACCGTCACAAAAATTCTCAGAAATCTCCTTAGCTTCAGGATGCATGTTCTCTGCTAGAGCCTCTGCCGCTTTCGGAATGCCCCATGTCCGCAAGTAAACATCGCTGCTGATAACGCTTTCACCAAACAGTTCCGCCAGCCGTCCCTCAGATGCTGCCGCCGTGACGGTCATCTGGAACAAGCGCTCCTGTGCGACTAAATAGCCGGCAACAAAGAAAAGATCGTGTTCGTTCTCGGCAAAGATATGAGGAACAGCGTAGTCATCAAAAAACACCTCTACCGGCTCTTGGAGTTCCGCAAGCGTCAGTTCTCCCTCGTACTGGGGCAAGGAGTAATTGAAATAAATCGTCAGGAACAGTCCAGCCATCAAAACCAAAAGGACAACTACAAACAGTGTAATTTTCAGCCACTTCTTCATTTTTTTCTATCCATTCTTGAAAAGCTCTCTCCCAAGAAGCAGGAAAATATAGGAATAGCCCATGTTTCTCACCACGGCTTTCCGTTCGATCTCAATCACAGATAAAGACGTTTCTCCGTCAGTTTTGCGACTTAAATTCTCACCATGAAGATCGCCGTTAGTACCGATGAACGGACGCCCCTTGTGGATGCTCTTCTGGCCGAACTGGAAGAGCGCAGTCACGATGTAGAATATTTCGGTCCCGATGCCGGGGAAGAAGCTGATTGGCCGGAGGTTACACGCAAGGCTGCTGAGTTAGTAGCCAGTAGAAAAGTAGATGAAGGGATTGTCATGTGCTGGACTGGGACCGGAGCATCCATTGCCGCCAATAAGGTGAAAGGTGTAAGGGCTGCACTTTGCCGTGATGCCGAAACAGCCAAAGGAGCCCGCACCTGGAATCACGCCAATGTGCTGGCGTTAAGCATACAAGCTACATCAGAATCTCTTCTGAAGGAAATTCTCGACGTGTGGTTTTCTACTCCCTTTAGCGATGATGAATGGAACCTCCAACAAATTGAACGCATCCATCGATTGGACGCCGGGAGGGATTAACTTAATCTCCGCAGACAGTTTCCATTAGCACAGTACAGACCCGGTATGGATCCATATTGGCAGACGGACGGCGATCCTCAAGGTAACCGAAACCGTCGTTGGCAGTACCCATGGGAATCCGGATGGAGGCACCGCGGTCACTTACAGCGTACCGGAAATCATGAATGGCACAGGTTTCGTGGAGTCCTGTTAAGCGTTCTTCATTGTGGGCACCGTAAACGGCAATATGTTTCTCATGATTTGCCCCCAATTTTTCGCAGGCTGCGTTTATAATTTCTAACCCACCCTTTTCCCGCATAGCTTTTGTGCTGAAGTTTGTATGGGCACCGGCTCCGTTCCAATCTCCCTTAACTGGTTTTGGATGCAATGTGGCATTTACCCCATAATCCTCAGCAATACGATATAGGAGCCACCGGGCGATCCACAATTCATCAGAAACCGCTAGCGGGCCCAGCGGGCCCACCTGAAACTCCCACTGCCCCGGCATGACCTCAGCATTGATCCCGGATAAGCTGATCCCGGCTTTCAGGCACTTGTCCATGTGCTCTTCCACGATATCACGACCGAATACCTCGTCTGCTCCTACGCCACAGTAGAACGGACCCTGTGGAGCTGGATAACCACCATCCGGCCAACCGAGAGGTTCTCGGCCTATAAAAAAGGTGTATTCTTGTTCAATTCCGAACCATGCATCTTGATCAGCATATTTTTCCGCTATCTCCCGTAGAGGAGCACGAGAATTGCTTTTGTGGGGAGTGACATCAGCATTAAACACCTCACACATTACAAGGATATTATCTTCCCCCCGGATGGGATCAGTAACGAAGTAGACGGGCTTGAGCATACAGTCACTGTCAGTTCCTTTAGCCTGCATGGTGCTGGAACCGTCAAATCCCCAATTAGGGATATCATCCACACTAGAAATAGGACCGTCAATGATCTTGGTCTTAGAACGCAGCTTCTGCGTCGGTTCATGTCCGTCCATCCATATATATTCAGCTTTGATATTTCCCATGTCCTTTTTCCCTCCTGTTTAACTTTATTTTATCCATGCTTCCATGACACTAGTAGATCAAGTTTACGGAATCCGATAGATCTTTTTGACAAGAACATCAGAAACATACATCCAATGTACAAGTCAAAACAGTTAAGTTTAATGTGGTAAGTTTAAGGTGGCACCTAATTATATAAAACATATTTCAGAAATATATTAGATCATCTTAATATAATTAATAGAATGTGTGAATTCGGCTGATCAGCCAATTGCTGTTGAACCCGTTTCACCTGTCCGTAAGCGGATACACTCTTCAATGGGCAGAATAAAGATTTTGCCCCGACCTTTATCGCCGTCCTTTTTAGCTACCTTTGTTATTGCCTCGACGGTCGGCTCTACAAATTCATCGTTTACCGCAATTTCCAATCTGACCTTTTTCAACAGGGTGATTTCATGAGAAATACCACGATATACTTCCTGGACTGGGAACTCTTTCCCCTGCCCCTTGGCATTGGTAACCGTGAACTTGTAGATTTCCTTTTTCAAGAGCTCCTCTTTAATATAAGGAAGCTCCTCCGGTTGGATAATTGCTATAATCAATTTCATAATTTTACTCCTTCAATTTCTTTATTCTACAGTAAAAATCTGAAAACCAGCATACGATTCCATATCGTGCTCACCAATATCTAAACCGAGTATTTCTTCTTCTTCTGATACACGCAATCCCAGAACAAGTTTTATAACCTGAAAAATGATATTTGCACCAACAAAACAGAACAGAGCATAAGCTCCAACACCTATCGCCTGGGTGCCCAGCTGGTAATCAGTGCTAAAAATACCAACAGCTAACGTACCCCAGATACCGCAAGCCAAATGAACCGAAATTGCACCAACAGGATCATCGATCTTCATTTTATCCAGCTGTATGACAGCAACCACAACAATGGCTCCTGCTATCAAACCGACAACAACTGAATACATAGGGCTGATGCAATCTGCCCCGGCTGTAATTCCAACCAAACCGGCCAACGAGCCGTTAAGTATCATGGATAGATCAGGCTTCTTTGAAATAATCCAAGATGTCCCCATGGCGCCAATCACGCCTGCGGCAGCAGCTAAAGTAGTGGTAACAAATACGAAGGAAACAGCACCAGGGTCTGCTGAAAGCACTGATCCGCCGTTAAACCCATACCAGCCAAACCACAAGAGGAATACGCCGATAGTTGCAAGAGGCATGTTATGACCCAGAATAGGTTTAATCTTACCATTCCTGGAATATTTCCCCAGACGCGGTCCCAGCGTATAAGCACCCACCAGCGCTGCCCATCCACCGACACTATGAACCAGTGTTGAACCTGCAAAATCATGGAAGTTTTTATCAGCTAGCCATCCTCCACCCCAGGTCCAAGAACCTACAATCGGATAGACAAGAGCGACATAAATTGTTGAAAATACTAAAAAGCTGCTAAGCTTGATTCTTTCGGCAACTGCTCCTGATACAATCGTTGCTGCCGTAGCAGCAAACATAGCCTGAAAAATAAAGTCTGTCCAATAGGTATATCCGGGGTTATATGCAGGGGTTAAGCCCTCTGCACCTGTACTGACCCCTAAACCGGCAAATCCCAAAAATCCGTTGAACTCCCCCGGATACATAAGGCTAAAGCCGCAAACAGCATAAGTCAATATCCCGATAGCAATAATACTCATATTCTTGAATAGGATATTAACCGTGTTTTTTGCCTGGGTAAGACCAGACTCCAGAGTTGCAAAACCCAAATGCATGATAAACACCAAAAAGGTCGCCACCAGCATCCAGGTATTATTTATGGCAAAAATGGCATCTGCAACTGTAGGTTCACCGTTAGCAAGCAGGGAAGAACCACCCAGAAAGAATACCACCAAGAATATGTTTTTATTTTTCATGCTCTAATCTCCAATTAAAAGCTAACACCGAAAACAAGAAATGATGTTTGCTGATCTGGATTAATTATGTACGATGCTGAGAAGTTATCTCTACTGGCAGAGACACCAATACTAACCGGTGCAAATTCTCCATCAGTACTATATACACCATCACCCAATCCCAATGAAAGCGCACCATATGTCAATTCAAGGTAGATTGAATTATCGTCATCTCCACTTACATTGGCTGCAGTTAGGACGCTGACTTTTCCTACATCCACGCCAGCACTGACTTCTAAGATGTGCTTATCCAAATTGAAAAGAGAATCTTCTCCTGCATAAGAAGGAAAGAAATAATCTGTCACCGTCAACCCAACAGGTCCTACAGTTGTTGAAGCATACAGATCGCATTCATTTCCACTGGCATCTGAAGGACCCGGACTTATGGACCAAGATCCCCAAGCACCAATTGTCAATGGACCGAGTGAAGTTTCAATAGTGGGCTGAACAGAAGCATTGCCAAAATCTGTGCCGCGCCAGACATTACGACTGACAACATCCGCTCCGAAACTCACTTGAGCATTTGCCACTGAGAGGTTCAGTGCCGCAACCACTACTGTTACTGATAATAGGTGTATTCTTCTATGTAGTATCAGCTTTTTCCTCATTTCTTTGCTCCTATTTATCCTAATTGAATTATCAACAATATTATTATATCGTTTAAATACTGACATAATATTATTAATATAAATACCAATAATACAAGAATAATTTATGTATTATTAATATATACCTAAATTATATAACTTAAAACGCTGTCCCGGCCATATATGGCCAATACCCAATGGGGGAAATATTAAATGATTATATAGCGACCACTCGAACAGTGAAACAGTTCATCACAACCCTTCCGAAATCCAACTTGCTGTATCTTCTCCGATAGCGATGGCGGCCGTCAGTCCGGGAGAGTCGATACCGATAAGATTAATCCATCCGGGAGAGCCCGAATTGTCCTCATGCTGGATATAAAAGTCCGAATATTCACCTTCTGGTACCACCAGTTTTGGACGAATCCCGGCAAAATCGGGCGTTAAATCCTCTTGCTTAAGATCCGGCAAATACCGTTTAGCTTCTTTATAGAAAAAGTCTTTGTCTTCTTCCTGTACACTGTACTCTTCCTTCCGCTCAGGAAGCCAATCGGCACTGGGCCCAAGCTTTACATCCCCTCCAGCGTCAAAGCTAGTATGAATTCCAAGGGAATCATCGTTAACATCCGGGAGAGGATAAATCAGATGCTGAAGCCGATTTCGCCACACTGGAGCCAGCTTAAAGTATGAGCCCTTGGAAAAGTGCTGGACCGGTCTGTTGGTATCATCCGTACCCCACAGCATTTCCGCCACTCGATCGCTATACAATCCGGCGGCATTCACCACCCAGTTTGCAGTTACCTTGTAACGTGCTTCACCGGGACTTTTCACGGAAATGGAGTATGAATTTCCTTTCGGCTCAACAGCCATGGTCTGTGCATTGAGCAGAAGATCGTGATCACTATCCTCAGAGATTCGATAGAAGGCAGCCATGAGCTCATGAGCAGAGACGATACCAGTGCATCCAACAAACAGTGCCGACGCCACAGATATCTCCGGCTCCACCACGGCTACCTGCTTTTGATCTAGGAGCGACATCTCCGGTACATCGTTGGCCTGTGCATTTTCATAGAGCAGCTGAAGATCTTTCTCCTGTCCTTCCTGGGCAACCACAAGCTTCCCGCAGCGGCTGTACCAGATATCATTTTCACGACAGAAGGGGTAGAGCTTCTCTCTCCCCAACCGGCAGTATCTGGCTTTCAATGAATCAGGGGGATAGTAGATTCCGGAGTGAATCGCCTCGCTGTTCCGGCTGGAGGTCCCGCGCCCGAAAGCTTCTTCTTTCTCAATTATCAGTACCGATTTAATCCCCTTTTCTGCCAGGCCCCGCGCCACGGCCAATCCTACCACACCGGCACCGATAATCACTACCTCATAATCTGCTGCCATATCTGCTATTCAATGGCCAGCCGTGTCTCCTCTTTGAACGTAGTCATAACAATCATGGTGTGCGTTCGGATAACGCCTACCCACGACTGTATTTTCCGCAACATTCCTTCCAGTTCTGATGTATCGTGGAGCCGAACCTTTAGGATATGAGACCCTTCACCGGTTATGGAGTGACACTCAAGTATTTCATCGGATTCTTTTGCGTGGCGAACCAATTCTTCATAATAATCGGAAGACGACATGACCACCAGAATGAAAGCGGTAACATCGTAGCCTATCTTTTTGGAATCAACTACCGCCCGGAAATCATGAATGTACCCCGCCTCCACGAGCTTTTTGATTCGTTCTGCTGTGGCCGGTACAGACATATCCAACTGTTCAGACGCATCTTTTGCCGTCATTCGGCCGTCTGCCTGCATAAGCTTAAGGAGTTTCTTGTCTTTATCATCCAACATAGTGTGCAAACTTATTTACATATATAAGGAAATCCACGAATATTTTAATATTATACGTTTCATGTAAAATCAGTTTTGTCTTAAGTCCTCGGCCCTTCCAAAATACCGGGGACTTATTTATAGTTTGACGTACAGATATAAAAAAGGGGCAACCAGTAGGTGCCCCTTTTTATTATCGGTGTTACCTAAAACGGAAGATCGTCCTCATCACCACCTTCGGGCTGGGGAGGAGCATCACTGCTCTCTTTCCCTTTTCCCCCAAGTAATGTGAAGTTATTAACGACCACCTCTGTCTGATAGCGTTTGATGCCGTCCTTATCTTCCCAGGACCGTGTTCTCAACCGACCATCAAGATATACAAGCCTCCCTTTCGCAAATAATTTAACAGCATTTTCAGCCTGCTTGCCGAATAACACACAACGATGCCATTCAGTTTGATCTTTCTGTTCACCTTCCTTATCGCGCCACCCAGTATTTGTTGCTACACTGAAATTCAGCACTGCATCACCGGAAGGGAGATACCTGCTTTCAGGATCACTCCCCAAGTGACCTATTAGGATTGCTTTATTTACGCTTCCGCGATCAATAGCCATAACGTTTCTCCTTTTTGTTTAGTTACATTTTAAAGTGTTAATTACAGGAATATGATTTCAGAAAAAAGCATAAGTCAAGAACTTTTTATTTTCGGCTGCTTAAAGATACCATCTTTATAAAAGATGTTATCTTTCTTTTTTTGTTAACAATACAAAAATGGGGACGCTCCACATGGAAGCACCCCCATTTCTGTCATTTCTATGTAAAACGTATTACTTCATCAACACCAGTTTGCGGGTCTCGGTGAAAGCAGCCTCACCGGTAGCATTGCTTCGGGCTGTAATCTGATAGATATACACGCCTGTAGTCACCAACGCACCCCGATCGTTCTTACCGTTCCAGGTGGCCCGGTAGAACCCAGGTTCGTGCTCACCTGTTACCAGTGACCGTACTTTCTGACCCAGCAGGTTGTAGATGTCAATCTTCACATCAGCAATCTCCGGGACGTCATACGGTAACGCAGTTACAGGATTGAATGGGTTGGGGAAGTTCTGGTGCAGAGCAAAGACATCAGGAATGACTCCGCCGTCAGCAATACCCACACCATCATCTACCACCATCTGTACAGCGATTACATGTTCGCTGAAATAGGTGGAAACCACGATATAAGCATCGTAGGTACCTTCCTCCAGATCAGCGGAATTCATGAGAACTTCAATCTCGTCAGCCTCACCAGGATCGAGCGAACCGGATTCAGCAGAGAGTGAGAGCCAGTCTACGCCGCCGCCGCCCTCGCCAATGGAGAGGTCAACACTTTCTGAGCTCCCGAATTCACCACCTGAGCCAGCTGGTTCTCCGTCTACAAAGAGGTTGTACCACCCTTCACCGTAGGCACAGCAGATGCCGTCACCATAGGCGTCGTAAATCGTCCACGTATAGTCACCGCTAGTAAATAGCCAGACTTCCCACTGGTAGAGAGTAGCCGGATCTGCCAAAGGCCCTCCGGTCTCTATGACATTACCATCCCCATCCTGGAGATCCCAGGTAGTTTCACTAGGATAGTTATCGGTCATAATCTCTATGCCCAATAAACCGCGTACACCAGAAGGCGCAACCGTCACAGCATACTCAAATGGCAGTCCTCCAGTGTTCTCGACAGTGAACTCATGACCTGAAGATTCGCCAGGCATGAGAGTATCTGATATGGCATCCGTTGAAACAGACATAGATGGTGCCATGGGTGTGGCACAGGCATCATTGGAAGCCTCAGATTCACCTTCAACGTATGAAGCGGTTACGGTGAAACAGAATTCCGTATCATTTTCAAGTCCGGTTACGCTATAATCGGTAGAGGAGGAAGTGGCAATTTGCACTCCATCCTGATAAATTATGTACTCGATAAATTCACCACATTCACTACGATTAGTAACCGTATTATTTTCGGTATTTTCAGGTATTCTGTAATCGGTGAGATTCAGATCATCCCCATTACCAGAAACCGGGGGTTCGCTGATTCCATTTTGATAATCCAATATTGTAGCGCTTCTTCCAGCCTCAACTATGTTTTTCCCCATGGAGGTTTCTGTCACATCAAATGTGACAGTAAAACCCTGCGGCTCAACAATATATAATGGGAATAAGATTGTCCCATCATTGTCGGCTCCAGAAACACCGTGAAACCAGACGTTTAACCAACCACCTGCAGGATCCCAATCAAAACCAGTGCTACCGATGTAATCATCACAGGCACAATCATCCATGAGGATAATTCCACC
>Ga0208639_1000403_pt1 | contig 33565 bp, 24 predicted proteins | sample ETNtaG_33_FD_185772 | JGI IMG/M metagenome (GOLD analysis project Ga0208639, IMG submission 185772) | Marine microbial and viral communities from oxygen minimum zone, Eastern Pacific Ocean - ETNP201310SV76 (SPAdes) (version 2) | ecosystem: Environmental > Aquatic > Marine > Oceanic ...
AGAAAAAGAGGACTACAAAGCCGACGACGAACAAACTGAAGAAAACTGGGAAGACTAGCCCCGCTCTCAGGCAAAGAAGCCTGCTCACTTGGCTACGCACCGCCCCTCAAGCCTTGTCGTGAGCAATTCTCAAAAACCCTGTTGATGGTATGAGTAGCCAAAGATGGTGTGATAACGGAACTACTTCCGCAACCTTGCTCGCAATCATTGTCTTTGCAACGAGCTTTGCCTCAGACCGCTTAATCGCCAATAGTCTGCTCAGCGTGCCATTGATGGTTTCAACGCTGATTTCAGTCGTCGTTGCCAGCTGGGGCATCCCAAGACTTAAGGCCCTGAAAATGGGCCAAGTGATTCGAGAAGACGGGCCACAAACTCATCACAGCAAATCAGGTACACCAACCATGGGTGGACTACTGGTGGTGCCAGTAGGTCTTCTCATCGGATGTTTGGTAAGTGTGAGTGGTGAAAGCAGTGAGCAGCTAGTTGCTCTGGCAGCAATCACCCTGGCTTACATGGTGATCGGTGGCTTCGACGACTGGCGAAGCCTTACGAGAGGAACAAACACTGGCCTCACCCCTCAGGGGAAACTTCTGCTGCAAGCGATAGCAGCCATGATCTTTCTAGCCTGGGCCGCCTGGCAAGGCTGGATCGACTCCAGCATCGCCCTACCCCTTGGTATGTCCATGGAAATAGGGCTGATGATCTGGCCACTAGCACTTTTTGTATTCCTAGCAGAAAGCAATGCCACCAATCTCACGGATGGACTAGATGGACTAGCAAGTGGCTGCGGTGCACTTGTCTTCACAGGGCTAGCAGTTCAACTGATGCTCAGAGGTAATAATGGCGATCCTGTACTTGCAGGGTTCTGCATGGCCATGGCAGGAGCCTGGCTTGGCTTCCTTATACACAACCGCAATCCGGCCAGGATCTTCATGGGAGACACAGGGTCACTAGCTATGGGGGCTGCCTTAAGCGGTGTGGCAATCCTCTCCAATAGTCTTTGGCCCCTATTGGTAATGGGTGGAGTGTTCCTTGCCGAGTCACTCTCGGTGATTATTCAAGTCTGGGTTTTCAAAGCCACCAAAGGAACTGATGGTGTCGGCAAACGCATATTTAAAATGGCCCCCCTTCACCATCACTTCGAAATTGAAGCTGTAAACGAACAAACAGTGGTGAGAAGCTTTTGGTTGGTAACCGGAGGATTAGTACTTCTCGGCCTACTATTGCGACCTACTGCCTAAGTGCTGAGATGAGCAACTTCAACTGAAAATAGCTTAATTTCACTTAGATCATAAACTCAATTACTTTGCGAATGGAACATAACAATGAATGATCACATAAAAATAACAACTGCCCTGGAAAGCAATTAGTTTAATTCAAACCAAATACACCACTAAATGAAGATCAAGACATACTTTGAATGATATCAAGAGCAATCTTTTATCTATTTAGTCGATCTATGGTTTCACGCACGCACCAACTAGTCGGACTCCAAAGATGCCACGCTTTTTCCAACCCAGACGAGAAAGGCACTATAAAATAATATTTAAGCTTACACTTACCAGCCATTTCGTACGATTTCTTCTGGCCAGAGTGGGCATATTGAATAAAGTCCTGTTCGACAAATATATCTCGCCAATTAGAAATTGCGCAAAATCCAACCCATACTGCAGCCCCTGAAATGCCAATTATCGGAACTCTTTTAAGATTCATGTGCCAATCAATCTGGCAGTGATCATAACAGCCAACAGCCTTTACTAGCCAAGTTAATTAACAGCTGCTGGAATTCAAAAACCCGCTCGTGGGACAATAAAATGCCAAGCATCGTATCGCTTAGTAGGCAGTATTGACGGGCTTAATGACCATTAATAATAGTATATTTACTGTAGAAACGATGGCCACTTATTGAGAACTCTATATTTTTTGCGGCCTGCGGTAATTTTCCGCTAAACAATTGGATAACTCCATAAGGAGAGCAGCTTAGTGCGTTGACTCCATACCAGCCACATACCAACTGTGCTTTAAGGGACTTGTACCCTTGAGCACCCACGCAATCACTTAAATTTCTGCCGGTTAGTTACAAATGAGCTATTTCACCTGGAAAGAAGCCGGTCTTACAAGCGACTGCGCAAGCCTAGAGGCAATGGCTTCCCGTTTTGAAGAGGCGGCAAGTCTGATGCGGCGCATGGCCAAAGAAGGCTTCCAACTAGAACAGAATATGAAAAAGCAGCGAATTACCCATCCAGATCCTGGTGTATTTGAAGCCTGGGGATTTATCAGCGAAGAACCAGCCGTTCGCCAGCTCACACTGATATCTGATCTGAACGTTTAAATACAGCTGTACGCAACAAGCCACTCACTATCAACTCCTGCCCTATGACTACCTTGCCAAAAACCTTACTGTTACTTGGTAGTGGAGAACTCGGCAAAGAAGTAACTATCGCTGCTCAACGGCTGGGCTGCCAAGTGATTGCCTGCGATCGATACTGCGGAGCTCCAGCCATGCAAGTAGCAGACCAAAGCGAAGTACTGGACATGAGCGATGCAGAAGCACTCAAAGCAGTGATCAGGCATCACAAACCAGATGTAGTGATCCCTGAAATAGAAGCACTAGCAGTGAATGCATTAGCAGAGCTGGAAAATGAAGGAATAACAGTGATCCCTACGGCCCGAGCGACAGCCATAACAATGAATCGCGACCGAATCAGAGATCTCGCCGCCGGAGAATTGGCTATACGTACCCCACGCTTTGGCTATGCCAGCAGCGCTGAAGAACTAAACCGTGCAGCAGAACCACTGGGCTGGCCAGTTGTAGTGAAACCAGTAATGAGCTCCTCAGGGAAAGGCCAAAGTGTGGTGAAAAACCCTGAAGGACTTAACCAGGCCTGGGAAACCGCCATGGAAGGCGCGCGCGGCAAATCACCACGAATCATCGTGGAAGAATTTCTTCACTTTGATCAAGAAATTACCCTACTGACAATTCGCCAGCAGGATGGATCCACTCTCTTTTGTGCACCGATCGGACATGAACAAATTGGCGGAGATTATCAATGCAGTTGGCAACCAGCAGAAGTTTCTGCTGATCAACTAAAGCAAGCGCAATCTATGGCCCTTGCTGTCACAAATAATCTTGGAGGTGTGGGGTTGTTCGGAGTGGAGTTCTTTATATGTGGTGATCAAGTAATTTTCTCTGAACTATCGCCAAGACCCCATGACACAGGCCTAGTCACCCTAATTAGCCAAAATCTAAGTGAATTCGAACTGCATCTGCGTGCCATACTAAAACTACCTATTCCTACTATTACCAATGCAGAGGCAGCAGCAAGCAGAGTAATCCTGGCTAAAGAAACTATCCCTACAGTTGCCTACAAAGGTGTAGAACAAGCCCTATCAGAAACTGATAGCCAACTATTACTTTTCGGCAAACCAAATGCTCGACCAGGTCGCCGCATGGGAGTTGCTCTAGCCAAAGGAACATCTCTGGAGGAGACTCGCTCTAAAGCCGATCGTGCTGCAGCATGCATACACGTCGTACAAGGAAATACTCTCAACTAATAGTTCACAAAAACCGATAATGATTCATACCATCTAAAAGTCCAGATACTTGCGGCTTAGAAGCAAAAAATACTCTTTGCAGATGCCTAAAACCTTCAAGAGAAGGATCATGTCCTGCAGGTACTACAGAAGCAATTAATCCCCGCAATAATTCTGCATCGCCCTGCTGACTAGCGACAACCAAAATCTTCTCAAGAGATAACCCCCAACGAAGAGCAAGATGACGAATGGCCTCCGAACGAGAAGCCCGCAAAGGAACAACATCCAAGAACCAATGGCAACGTAAATGTGGACATGCCGCCTGATTCCTCTGCCGTAAACGCTGCCGCACCAACGGCAAAATCGCTTCCCCAGGCTCCTTTAATAAGTAACTCACCTTAAAAGGACCCTGCTGCTGTTCATCTTGAAGCGTCAAATAGTCCTTAAGATCCGCCAAGGCCAACTCCACTGCCTGTCGCTGCCAATCAACACCAATGTGAGCCTGCCAGAGACGATCCGGCTGATCTTCCAAGCCGTAATTGATCTCAGTGCCCGCTCTACTAATCCAAACCTTTGGCATAGGAAGATGCAGCTCTGGATAACGTTGTCGTGCAGCCTGGACAGAACGACCCGTAAAGATGCCAATGCTTTGTTGATCGCCAGCCTTATTGGATTCCAATCTCTGCCGCAACACGGCAAAACCCTCTACCTCTGGTTGTTCGAGACTGCTATCTAAATCAAGCAATAACAAGCTTTCCCCAAGTTGATTGGCCTGATGCTGTTCGCTCGCGACCAAGCTTCGAGGCTGAGCAAATTCCAAACGTTGCTTCATCAATGCCAAGTAATGGCAAACGTGAGCATCCCAACTGAAATGCCGACTTACAGCCTCAATCCCATTCTCACGCCAACGACGCCACTGATCCGGATTTGAACCAGCTTGCTCAATCGAATCTTGAAGAGCTTCTAAATCGGTAACGTCCGCCAACAAACCATTTTCACAACGAGCGAGAATGTCGCGTGGGCCACCATCATCAGTTGCAACCATTGGCAATCCACAAGCCGCAGCTTCTAACAAAGTGAGTCCAAAGGGTTCCGTAAGTGCTGGATTAACAAACAAACCATGACGCAATGCTGCCCAGCGATAAATCGCCGGTATTTGATCTCGACGGTGCTGCTTGGGATAAGCCACCCGGCCATATAGGTCGTAACGGTCAACTAAATCAAAAACCTGCTGAAAAACCTCCCGCTGCTGCTTCTCCAGCTGACGAGGATCATCCCGACAGCCAAGCACCAAAACAAGATTGTGCCGTTGACGCAATACTGAAGAGCGGCCATAAGCCTCCACCAGAGCGGGGATGTTCTTGCGACGGACCGCCCTGGAAATAGCCAAAAGAGGCGGTAAAGAAGGTTCCCTCAAGAAAGGTGCGAACAATCCATCAACAACATCCGTCTCAGCAGAAGAATGAACTGGATGGAAACGAATCGAATCAACACCAGGAGGTACTACCTCAGCCTGAGTTGATACAAATCGCCCATAGCGGGCATATTGTTGATCAATCTCCTGACGAGTACTAGTAATCACCAAGCTGCTGTGAGCTAGCGCTAGCTCTTCTGCATCAATACGTTGACTAATTGAATAGGTCTGTTCGATCTGTTCATGATCTCCACCAACCCCCAATAAACGCCTTAACTTTTCCCTACCCAAGGAATGACCTGTAAAAACCAAGGGAATCCCTAACCTGCGACTAACAAGAGCACCGACATAGCCAGCATCGGCATAATGTGAATGAATCCAATCAGGAAGGTGTTCTTGTTGTTGTAGATAGCTAACAATCTGATCCGCTAAATCATCCAAATAAGGCCAAAATAACTCCTTACGTAAATAACGTTTAGGCCCAAAAGGCATCCTTATGATTCTGGCACCAGGAGCAACCTCCTCATTGGGACGAGAATAATCAGCAGAAACCCGACGATCATGAATCAAGCGAGTAACCACATCAACCTGCTCAACCTCAGGACGAGCAGCCAACCCCCTAACTAGCTCAAGCACATAAAGAGACTGACCTCCTGTATCAGCATCACGACCCAATTCCAAATCATGAGATCGAAATAGGCCATGAAGATGCAGCTGAAGCAATCTCAAACCCAACTTATGCCTCCAAGGCGATCAAGAAGCCAATCCTTTTCAAGGACAGCAATTAAGGCATGATCAGGGGACCTACCTGCTCACAAACCTAAAGAAAAAATTAGAAAACTATCCCCAAGCCGGCTTGAATCGCCAAAATCTACACTCCTTACTGTGTTCTCTCTAGGCCAGAGAAGACAAATACTTTGGCTCAATCATTACGAAATACAAAGCTTAGAAACTTAAAAACATCAGCGATAGCGTTTCAAAGCCGCTTCACTGACATCAACAAGAGGGTAGATCGCATCACCCCAACCGCCGCCACTGAAAGTGACAACTCCAGGATTCACAAGCTGTTCATTAATCCAAGCAAGTATGAGTGGAGCCAAAGTTGCCGGCTCAGACTGATTTGCAGGTGCTAGCAAGTTGAAATGGCCTCCATATTTAGCAAGCACCAGTCGATGTCCAAACCTCAAAGCATCAGTTACACGCATCGGAGTCATAGCTTCAGGCCCTGGAGGCACAACCCAATCACGAGTGCCGCTAACCAACAAAACTTTTGCTGTCAAAGCCGAAGCTCTACCTGGATCAAATAGAAGCCTCAACGGCGGACTCACTGATACCACAGCCTTTACCCGAGGATCTTCTACAGAAGACTCATTGATTTTAGAAAGCCAACTGCACTGCAATATCCAACTAATGTTGCGTTCTGGATCATCCTGATTCTGACAACGAGCAGCCAAGGTGACATCTCTAGGTCGTAAGCCAGCCAATTGAATCGCTGTAGTGGCTCCCCATGAATGACCAACAACCGCAACCTCTGTTGTATTAAGAGAACTTCCTGGTAACAAATCATCTGTTTCAACAGCAGTTAACAATGCAGTGACATCCAAAGCGCGCAGACGTAACTCTTGCGGTCCCGGTGGAGGTTGATGCCCCGCCAACATCACCTTCTGCTGATTTGCATCACTACCTTGATGCTCTGGGAGTAACACCGTATAGCCATTAACAGAAAGATATTCAGCCCACCCTTGAAGATCGTTCGGGGATTCCCAAAGCCCATGTGAAATCACTACCAAGCGGCCATTGGCAGAAGCCTTGGGTTGAATCACCACTACCTGAATCGGTTTAGGGCGATGAGAAGCTTGAAAAGCAACTTGCCTACGCGTCCAAGATCCTGAAAGTGGCTTGCGTAATTCAGGTTCAATCTGAACAGAAGCCTCTTTAGCTACAAGCAAATTTGCTTGCAACTGATTGCGCTGAAGGCGTGCAATGTAGTCAACCAGCATCGAAAAATTGATGGATGCAGATTCTCCAGGAATTTGTCGCAACAAACCCAGAACAGTCGGCTGACCACTTTTGGAAGCTCGCGAGAGCGCCTCATACAACATCCTTCCACTATTGTCTTGATTCAGCCCTTCAACTTGCACCACTTTCGACAGGGCCATAAGAGCCTGCTCTAAAAGAGGCTGTCCTACAGACTCCTTAACAACATTCTCAATCTGCACTGATAGTGGAGCATTAAACACCGCCTCGAGATAATGCAGAAAAGCACCATCAGTGGCACGATCTAATTCCAGGAAATCAGGATTGTCCTTAACGAGATCATCTGCACTCTGAGCATCGCCAAGCTCAACATCAATCTGACTCTGAAACTCTGGCAAATTAAACACTAAGCGTTCAAGAGCAACCACAGGCCTTGAAGCCAGTCCAAATGCAACCCCAAAACAAATTGCAGATAACCAAAGGCGTGAATTGAAACGCATAATCAAGCTGCGATAGAAATAGTCTCAGGTGGATGCTTCGTAAGCACCTTCTTCAAATAATGCCCCGTATAGCTAGTTTGATGAGATGCAACCTCTTCTGGCGTACCCATTACCACAATCTCGCCACCACAATCGCCACCTTCAGGACCAAGATCAATAATCCAATCAGAACAGCGAATCACATCTAGATTATGCTCAATAACGATGATTGAATTACCTTTATCTACTAGACGCTGCATAACATCCATTAACTTATGCACATCATAAAAACTTAAACCAGTAGTTGGTTCATCAATTAAATAAAGCGTTTTTCCTGTAGCTCGCTTTGATAGCTCAGTAGCAAGCTTCACTCGTTGAGCCTCACCGCCTGAAAGTGTGGGGGCTGGCTGGCCCAACTTGACATAACCAAGTCCAACATCAACCAGCGTACGCAAGCGATCAGCAGCCTGAGGAATAGCAGAAAAAACCTCAGCAGCCTGCTCAACTGTCATCTGTAAAACATCTGCAATAGTGTGACCCTTGTAAGTGACCTGTAAGGTCTCCCGATTAAATCGAGCACCTTTACAAACATCACACTGAACATATACATCAGGCAAAAAATTCATTTCAATCACATTTACCCCTTGGCCACGGCATGCTTCACAGCGACCACCCTTGACATTAAAACTAAACTGACCAACTTGATAACCTCGGGCCTTAGCTTCAACAGAAGCTGCGAAAACCTGGCGAATCGGATCAAAAGCACCGGTATAAGTAGCAGGATTAGAACGCGGTGTACGACCGATAGGTGATTGATCTATCACTATCACCTTGTCGATAGCATTAATGCCTTGCAAATCTCCCAAACCTTTAGGGAAAGGCACCTTTAGGCCTAAATTGTGATCCAAGGCAGGATGTAGCAACTCATTAACCAATGTGCTCTTACCACTACCACTTACTCCTGTAACAGCAACAAGCCGACCGAGAGGAAACTCTACTGTAAGGTTTTTAAGATTGTTCCGATCACAATCAATTAAGCGAAGTCTTCTGCTAACACCTTCCCTGCGCTCACTAGGTGTAGGAATAGAGCGACGACAACTTAAATAAGCACCCGTCAATGAGTCTTCAGCTGAAAGTAGATCATCTAAAGATCCCTCAACAACAATATGGCCCCCATGCACCCCTGCCCCTGGACCAATATCCACTAAATGATCAGCAGCACGAATTGTATCTTCATCATGTTCCACCACCACCAAAGTATTACCTAAATCCCTTAGACGCTTCAACGTGGCCAACAAACGATCATTATCTCGCTGATGCAAACCAATACTTGGTTCATCAAGCACATAAAGCACACCAGTAAGACCAGCCCCTATCTGAGTAGCCAAACGAATTCTCTGGGCCTCACCACCAGATAAAGACATGGCAGGTCGATCCAAACTGAGGTATTCCAGGCCTACATCAAGAAGAAAGCGAAGCCGCATGCGAACCTCACGCAACACCAAATCACCAATCTGAATCTGCCGTGAACTAAGCAGCGGCTCAGATCCATTAGCTGCACCAACACCCATCAACTTTTCAATTCGCTCAAGGGTCTTATCCACGCTGATAGACGTGAGCTCTGTAATCCGATAAGGACCAACCTTGACAGCTAGCGCTTCTGGCCGCAATCGCTGTCCACCACAACTCCCACATGGCACCAACTCAAGAAATTTCTCCAACTTCTGTCGAACAGCCTCTCCACTTGCATCACGTAATTGTCTTTCCAAAATGGGCAGAATGCCCTCAAAAGGGCGCATATAACCCGTGCTCTTGCTATAGCGACTATCAGCCTGAATCTGAATCGGTTCACTACTACCATAAAGCAAAATATGCTGTTGATCTGTCGTTAAATCCTGCCAAGGAGTTTTAATCTCAAAGCCAAAAGCCTCACCAACTGAATAAAGTAATGAGAAATAATAACTATTGTCCTTATCACTCCAAGGGGCAACAGCGGCATATACAGGCAGCGAGAGATCAGGTACAACCCTTTCCAAAGTGAACTTACGAAGATGTCCGATACCATGACAATCAGGGCAAGCACCATAAGGACTATTAAATGAAAACAACCTGGGAGAAAGTTCTTCAATCACCGCTCCATGTACTGGACATGCAAAGTTCTCAGAATAAAGTCGCTCACGCTCAAAACCTTCAGGAATAACTTGATCAGATTTAGGTACAATTTCCACCAAAGCAAGACCATCGCCACGTATCAAAGCGGTGCGTAAAGAATCAGTAAGTCGTTCCTGAATACCTTCCCGAGCTACCAGGCGATCAACCACTACCTCAATACTATGAGCTTGATTTTTATCCAATTCGATGTTATCAGAAAGCTCTCTAACCTCTGCATCAATCCGAACCCTCGCAAATCCCTCAGCCGCAAGACCACTAATCAATTTTGCGTGTGTACCTTTCTTCCCCCGCACCAATGGAGCCATTAACTGATAACGAGTTCCTTCAGGCAAAGTGAGAATCTGATCAACCATTTCATCAATAGTCTGAGGCCGAATTAGGCGATCACATTGCGGACAATGAGGTTCTCCGGCTCGTCCGTAAAGCAACCGCAAATAGTCCTGAATTTCGGTGACGGTGCCAACGGTTGAACGGGGATTATGACTAGTCGATTTCTGATCAATAGAAATCGCTGGTGACAACCCCTCAATGGCATCGACATCAGGCTTATCAACTTGACCCAAAAACTGACGTGCATAAGCAGAAAGGCTCTCAACGTAACGACGTTGACCCTCAGCAAAAATCGTGTCAAAGGCTAAAGAACTCTTACCGCTACCACTTACTCCGGTGAACACCACCAGCTTGTTACGTGGAAGAGTGATGTCGACATTCTTAAGATTGTGCTGCCGCGCACCCCGCACTCTTATTACATCCTCCAATGAACCTCCACTGAGATTCACCTGCTTACTGAAGCGATGACCTGTGACCTTGGCGGCATCTCGCCCCATGAGGCATAAATCAGCAACAAATGATTCTATGAAGATCAGCAGTCAATCAAGCAGCTTGTTGGTCCAGCAATCCAGCTGCATAGGCTCGAGCCTCTGCTGAGTCACCACCAGCTAAATCTGCTAATTCCTGCATTCGAGCCTGAGTGTCCCGCAGATGGGACACTCGCGATCGTGTCACTCCCTGCTCAACTAACTTGCTAACACAGAAATGATGGTCTGCCGCTGCTGCTACCAGCGGTTGATGAGTGACGCAAAAGACTTGTCGGTGAATAGATAAATCCTTAAGCAGACTTGCAATCGTCCCACTCACCCGACCACTTACACCAGCGTCAATCTCATCAAACAACAAGGTGCTAGTGCCATCCACTGCCGAGAGGGTGGTTTTAAGAGCCAACAAAAAACGAGACATCTCACCTCCCGATGCAACTTCAGCAAGAGGAACTAAAGGCTGACCAGGATTAGCTGAAAAAAGAAATTGAACTGCATCCGCACCGTGCTCACTAGGCAAAGCAGGGTTTAACTGGACCTCAAAGCGCACATTAGCCAGACCCATAGGCTGCAAATATCTCATCAAGGTCTGCTCCAACTGACTCGCCATCTTTTTCCGCAAAGCTGTTAGGGACTGATTTGCTCGATCTCTAAGCTTGCGAGCTTTTTCTTCATCTTGCTGAATCTTCTCTAAGTCCGCTTCTGCCCCACCAGTGGCGAAATGATTCCGTAAATCTTCCCTTCGAGCTATCAACTGCGATAAATCCAAGCCAAAACGTGTCTGCAATCGCTTTAAAAATGCAAGCCGTTCCTGCAACTGTGCAAGACGTTCAGGATCACTCTCTAAATATGAGCCGTACTGTTCAAGCTGATGCATCAAATCCTGCAAGCCAGCCTCTAAATCAAGACACTGATCCCGTTGAAGCGCCAAAGATGAATCCAATAAAGCCATTGCTTGAAGTTCATGAACACAAACAGCAAGATGCTCCAACACAGACGGCACCTGATCAGCTCCTAGCTGCAACCGACCGATCAGTACTGCAAGACCCTCTTGCAGCCTGACTCCATGAACTAATCGGTCCTGCTCCTGGTGAAGATTCTTCTCTTCATGAGGATCATCTAACTGAGCAAGCTCAAGCTCCTCAAGCAACATTTGCTGATCCTGACGCTGACGCTGCAATTGCTCAAAGTTGGCTCGAGCTTGCTCAAACTTCAAAGAAATCTGCTGCCAAGAACGCCAACTCTGCTTGGCATGCGCTAGAGGATTTTCCAAAGCTGCACCAGCAAAGCAATCCAACCAACGACGCTGCTGACCCGGCCTCGCTAATTGCTGCGTTTGACCCTGCATAGTGAGATCAATCAACAGAGGACGCAAAGCCAACATTTGCTGCCGATTCACCGCAACCCCATTAAGGCGATAACGACTGCTAACTCGATTGTCCTGACGGCGCCACTCTCTACTTAGAACAAGCTCGGATTCCTCTAAATCAAACTCCTGCTCTTTGAGCCAAAATTCAACAGCAGGATTAAGGGCAAAACTTGCCTCAATCTGAGCGCGATCAACACCAACGCTAAGCAAACGAACTCCAGAGGTTCCTTGAGCACCTCCTAAAAGAGCATCAAGGGCATCAAGCAAAATCGATTTACCTGCGCCTGTTTCACCAGTAAGCACCGTAAAACCACGATCAAAACTCAATTCCAGAGCATCGATCAAAGCAATATTCTGAAGTCGTAAACCGATTAACACGAACGCTCCCGGTTGTCGGCTGACCGTAGCGGCTGTCAGAGTCGTTTAGAAGGGGGGTGATCTCCGACTCTTAATGGACGAAGAACTTGGGGATTTCATTGAGGCAGCAGGTCTCAATGAATACGACCCTGCAGCTATTACCAAGATCTATAGCGGACATCCACAGCGCCTATTACGCCGGCTGTGGCAAACCCTTGTGCCAATTGGGCTGTTTCTGATCGGCCTGGCTCTAGACAAGCTTTTTGGCTTACTTAACCAGCCTGGCCGTGCTCATTCAAGAGCACGTGAATTCACCGAATTATTGGTAGATCTGGGGCCAGCATTCATCAAGGCAGGTCAAGCACTCTCAAGCAGGCCGGACATAGTGCCACCGGTGCTACTAGAAGAGCTTTCCCAACTACAAGATCAATTACCGGGCTTCGACAGTGATTTAGCTATGGCCTGCATTGAAGAAGACCTTGAAGCACCTATAGAAGAAATATACGAGCAACTAGAAAAAGAACCCATCTCTGCAGCATCACTAGGTCAAGTACATAAGGGTGTGCTTAAAGGGGGACAAAAAGTGGCTGTCAAAGTGCAGCGACCTGGACTTCGCGAACAAATCACCCTTGATCTCTATATCGTGCGTAATATTGCTGGCTGGCTAAAAAGCAATGTGAGATTAATACGCAGTGATCTAGTCGCCCTTATTGATGAATTAGGGCGACGTGTATTTGAAGAGATGGATTACATCAATGAAGCCAGCAATGCAGAACAGTTCCGCATACTTCACACTCACAATAAACGAATAGCAGTGCCACAAATCTATCGAGAAGCTACTAGCCGTCGAGTGCTAACTATGGAATGGTTTGATGGAGTAAAACTCACCAATCTTGACTCAGTAAAACGACTAGGAATAGATCCCAATGAAATGGTTGAAATTGGAGTTAACTGCAGCTTGCAGCAACTACTGGAACATGGTTTTTTTCACGCCGACCCACACCCAGGCAACCTACTAGCACTGCCCGATGGACGACTGTGCTATCTAGATTTTGGAATGATGAGCGAAGTAAGCAGGGAATCACGGACAGGACTAATTCAAGCTGTAGTTCATCTCGTAAACCGTAACTTCAGCAAGTTGTCACGGGACTTTGTTCAACTCGGATTTCTGGCAGAAGATGTTAACCTTGAACCTATAATACCCGCATTTGAGAATGTCTTTGGTCAAGCTATTGAAATGGGTGTGAGTCGAATGGACTTTAAAAGTGTCACTGATGATCTATCTGGTGTGATGTATAAATTTCCTTTCAAAGTTCCGCCATATTACGCGTTAATTATTCGCTCACTTATAACACTTGAAGGTATAGCGTTAAGTGTGGACCCAGATTTTAAGATTCTAGGCGCAGCATATCCATATTTTGCTCAGCGTCTGATGGAAGACAAAGATCCTCAATTACGTCAAAGTCTCAAAGAAATGTTATTCGACGGAGATATATTCAGCTGGAGTCGCTTAGAGAACCTTGTCGCCAGTGCTGCCAGTCAAGCCCACTTAGACCTGGAAAGCCTGCTAGATCAGGTGCTTGACTTTCTATTCTCAATCAATGGCGGTATTTTACGAGAACAACTCGTAGAGGCAGTAATCAAGCGTCTTGATGCCTTTAGTTGGCAGACATTACAAAAAATAAGTAGCAACCTACCAAAGCCTCTGCAATATCCACTAAAAGGCATTACATCTAAAACCAAAGAGAATTCAGATGATGCTGAACTACTTGACTTGGAGCCAATTCGACAACTGATACGTGTTATGCAAAATCTGCCAGGCTTCAAAGCTGAACTAGTAATCAGCCGCTTACCACGACTAATACGAGAGCCTGACACCCACAAAATGGGCTTGAAAGTGGCTCAAGGCCTGGCCGAACGCGGAGTTGTCCGTCTAGTAAAGCTGACAGCAGGCGTTTCAGCCTAAATTGAGTGGAAAGAGTTTATTGATGAATCGATCACAAAACAATTGCTGCCGATCGCTTCTGGCAATCTCTATAGCTTTGGGGGTGAACTCTTGCTTGATACCTCCAATAGCTAATGCTGCAGAAGAGGTGAGCTTGGTTAGTGGTGCATTTCGTCGCTCAATCTCAGTATCCGATTTGGAATACCTTGCAGAGAGCGGAATAGCAAGAGGTCTACTAAAAGATGCACTAAAGTTTAGCAAGCAAAAACCTAAAGACGTATCAAAACTACTTAATCAAAAAGTAAAACTGCCTATAAGCCTCATCAGTAGGTTAATGGACACGAGAATAGGTAATGTAATCATCAGCCGTGTATCTAAAATCATCTATCCATTAAAAGTGCCAGAAAGTTCCGTCAGTATTCCAGCATTAAGAGCTGGAGTAATTAATGGTCTACAAATAGGCAAAGGCAATCTAGATGCAATTTCCTTTCTGAAAGCCTATCCCAGCGAATCAATGGCTATAAACCTGCCTGCATTGTTTGGGATAATGGAAAAAGCTGAGTCAGTAAGTGAACTAGTAAAATTCTTTGCCGATTCACCTCTAGAAAACCTACATAACACCAAGCCTTAAGACTTGGATTTTTTCAGATCAGCAAACCGTCTTTGTCTATCCACCGAAACCTCCATCGAACCATGGCGAAACCCCCTGTAATGCAGGATTGGCCAGGCCTCATCGAGGCATATCGATCATGGCTGCCAGTTAGCTCAACAACACCTGTCATCACGCTAAAAGAAGGGGCTACCCCTTTGATACCGGTAAATTCGATTGCTGAGCGACTTGGACGAGGCGTAAAGGTCTATGTGAAATATGACGGGCTTAACCCAACCGGTTCATTCAAAGACCGCGGCATGACCATGGCGATCAGCAAAGCAAAAGAAGCTGGCTGTGAAGCAGTCATATGCGCAAGTACAGGGAACACTTCGGCTTCTGCCTCTGCCTATGCACTACGTGGTGGAATGCGAGCTTTTGTATTGATACCTGATGGCTACGTAGCGCAAGGCAAATTAGCTCAAGCATTAGTTTACGGAGCTGAGGTTTTAGCTATACGAGGTAACTTTGATCGCGCTTTAGATATAGTTCAAGAAATTGCCAAGAAGTATCCAATAACTTTGGTAAATTCAGTTAACCCGTATCGACTTGAAGGTCAAAAGACAGCAGCTTTTGAAATTGTAGATGCACTAGGTGAAGCACCTGACTGGCTGTGTATCCCAATGGGAAATGCAGGTAATATCACAGCCTATTGGATGGGTTTTCAGGAATACAAAAAAGCAGGTAATTGTCAAAATTTACCAAAAATGATGGGTTTTCAAGCAAGTGGATCTGCACCATTAGTATTCAATACTACTGTGAAAGAACCAGATACTATCGCCACTGCAATAAGAATAGGAAATCCAGTAAATAGAGAAAAGGCAATGGCTATAAAATCAAGTGGTAATGGGGAATTCCTTGATGTGACTGACAGTGAAATCATCGAAGCCTATAAGATTCTTGGGCAGGAAGAAGGTATTTTTTGTGAACCAGCAAGCGCAGCTTCAATAGCTGGACTATTAAAACGTAAAGCTGAAGTTCCCGAAAACTCAAAAATCGTATGTGTACTTACAGGTAATGGTCTAAAAGATCCAGATTGCGCTATTAATAACAATGATGCTTCGTTTCATACTAACTTAGATCCAGACATCCAAACAGTTGCTCAAGCAATGGGACTTTAAAGCGTTTAAATATAAACGAACAAGAAAAGACAGTTAAGATTCTGGCTGCGGAAAACCAAATCAATCATTGTTGGTTTCTGGGGAAAACAAATCAAAAAAGGTTTATTTGCTCATGCATGACTTTTCCCCACCCAGTTGAATTGTGGAAACAATCGTCTTAATACCCATGACTGCACTTTTTATCCACATATATTAAAATGACAAAGCTTAGTTATAGCAACGGCTTTTAATTGTTTTCCACGATTTCCACAGACCCTACTACTACGGTATTTGTTTGTTTTATTTATTTAATCCAGTAAAGCAGGTTTGAGTAGATCGGGGATCACAAGCCATTGCATATCTCGATGGTTTGTGAAAATGTGGGGTGCCTATCGATCGTTTTCGGCGCTAGCTTGACTCAATGAAATTGGTCTGTTCCCAGGCTTCACTCAATACAGCTCTACAACTCGTTAGCAGAGCAGTGGCATCACGTCCCACTCATCCTGTACTAGCAAACGTGCTTCTGACCGCTGATGCTGGAACAGATCGTCTAAGCCTTACTGGTTTTGACCTTAGTCTTGGTATTCAAACTTCTTTGAGTGCCTCTGTGGAATCAAGTGGTGCTATCACTTTGCCTGCTCGGTTATTAGGTGAAATTGTTTCTAGGCTCTCAAGTGATTCACCTATTACGTTGTCTACTGATGAAGCTGGAGAACAGGTCGAACTAAATAGTCTCAATGGTAATTATCAGATGCGTGGGATGTTGGCTGATGATTTTCCTGATTTACCACTTGTAGAGAATGGTAAACCTTTTAAAGTTAATGCAATATCTCTTTTGCAGGCTCTTCGTGGAACCCTTTTTGCTAGTAGTTCAGATGAGTCTAAGCAACTATTAACTGGTGTTCATCTACGCTTTGATGGAAAAACTATGGAAGCTGCAGCAACTGATGGACATCGTCTTGCTGTATTGAGTTTGGATGATGCTCTACCTGCAGATTCTGTTTACTCGTCAGAAGCTATTGATGATGAGGAATCTTTTGCAGTTACCCTTCCTTCGCGTTCTTTGCGTGAAGTGGAGCGTTTAATTTCTAGTTGGCGTGGCGATGATTCAATAAGTTTATTTTGTGATAAAGGTCAGGTTGTTTTTTTAGCAGCTGATCAAGTGGTCACTAGTAGAACACTTGAAGGAACTTATCCTAATTACCGTCAGCTTATTCCAGAAGAATTTACTCGCAGTATTGAACTTGATCGTGTTGAATTTTCATCAGCTTTGGAACGAATAGCAGTCTTAGCTGATCAACATAATAATGTCGTAAAGGTTAGTTGTGAACCTGATTCTGAACGTGTTCAAATCAGTGCTGATGCCCAGGATGTAGGTAGCGGTTCAGAATCTATACCAGCTCAATTAACAGGAGAGCCTGTACAGATTGCCTTTAATGTTCGTTATGTATTAGATGGTCTTAAGGCAATTAATAGTGATCGTATTATTTTACATTGCAATGCACCTACGACACCAGCTATACTTTCTCCCAATGACTCAAACATAAACTTTACATATTTAGTAATGCCTGTACAGATTCGTTCTTGAATTTTGAATCTACCTGAGCAGGTTATATTAAGTGATTTGCTACATCATAGAGTTCGCTGTGATCAGGGAATTGATCATGGTCCCGGTATAATGGCATGGATGCATCCTCCAGTACATCGACTTCTTGGTTGGGTTAGTCGTCCATCAGCATTGCGTGTTTCTAGGGATGTTTGGAGGCTAGATCAGTTATGTGCAATTAGTGAACAACAGCTTTTTGTTAAGGGTTTTCCAGTTGAATCTGATCAGATCACACTAGAGCGTATTCCTACTTTATTAGACGCTGATTTATTGGATCGAAATGGTTTACGAATAGGCTTGGTTGCTGATTTTGTCTTTGTTCCTAAGACTGGAAAAATTCTTCATTATTTAGTTTCCCGTAGCGATCCACGTTTGCCAGGAACTAGTAGATGGCGATTAACAATTGATCGTATTGTTGATCAGCAACCTGGAATCGTAACCACTGCTCTACGTGGTTTAGATGATCTTCCTTTGGTTCGCTCCAGTTTACGTCAGGATTTAGTCAGACAATCTCGTCAATGGACTGATCAACTTCAAAATATTGGTGATCGTGCTACTGATCGTTTAGAAGGCTGGTTGGAGGATCCACCTTGGCAAGAGCCTAGCCAGCGCCCTTGGCAAGCTAATGACGAGCCTGAAATTGATCCTTTAGACGGTTGGGATGACCAAGATAGAGATCATTTTCCTCAATCTTCTCAACAGCCCCAACGTCAGAGACCTCGTGACGGTATTGACGATGGTCAAGAAGATCCGTGGATTTGACCATTATCGGTAACACTAGAAAGAGATGATTCAGATTTCGTGAGTGAGAACCTCGATTTGACAGTTGAATATGACGTTGCTGAGGCATTACTCCATGAAGGTCTCAAATCAACTGATTATGAAGAGATTTGTCGTCGACTTCAACGTGCTCCTAATCGCGTCGAGTTGGGAATGTTTGGTGTGATGTGGTCTGAGCATTGCTGTTACCGAAATTCAAGACCTTTACTTAGTGATTTTCCTACTACTGGGCCTCGTATTTTAGTTGGACCAGGTGAAAATGCTGGTGTAGTTGATTTAGGAGAAGGTCAAAGATTAGCTTTTAAAATTGAAAGCCATAATCATCCTTCGGCATTAGAACCTTTTCAAGGAGCTGCTACAGGTGTAGGTGGAATATTGAGGGATATTTTTACTATGGGAGCTAGGCCTATTGCTCTTCTTAATGCATTGCGATTTGGACCTTTAGAAGATGAACGAAATGTAGGTCTTATGGAGGGTGCAGTTGCTGGAATTGCTCATTATGGAAATTGCGTTGGTGTTCCAACTGTTGGTGGTGAGGTTGCTTTTGATTCAAGTTATTCAGGTAATCCTTTAGTCAATGCTATGGCTCTTGGGCTTATGGAAACTGATGATATTGTTTGTTCTGGTGCTGATGGTATTGGTTATCCTGTTGTTTATGTAGGTAGTACAACAGGTCGAGATGGTATGGGTGGAGCTAGTTTTGCTAGCGCAGAACTTACTAAAGCTTCTCTTGATGATCGTCCTGCTGTTCAAGTTGGTGATCCTTTTTTAGAAAAAGGTTTAATCGAGGCTTGCTTAGAAGTTTTTAAGACTGGTGATGTAGTAGCCGCTCAAGATATGGGTGCTGCTGGCCTTACATGTAGTTGTTCGGAGATGGCAGCCAAAGGTGGTTTGGGAATTGAGCTTGATCTTGACTTAGTGCCAGCTCGCGAGAACGGGATGACACCTTATGAGTTTCTTCTTTCCGAATCTCAAGAAAGAATGCTTTTCGTGGTAAAGCCCGGTCGTGAGCAGTTTTTAATGGATAGATTTATTTGTTGGGGACTTCAGGCTGCTGTGGTTGGCCGTGTATTAGAAGACAATGTAGTTCGTGTTTTACAGAACGGTGAAGTAGCAGCTGAAGTCCCTGCTAATGCTTTAGCTGATGATACTCCTATTAATAGACATCAATTAATCGATCATCCTCCTGCAGAGATAGAAGCACTTTGGAATTGGCATGAGGATGAATTACCAGATCTCAATGTAGAAGGTATTGTTTTAACGAATGAACGAAGAAGAGCTAAAAAACTTTCCTGGAATAAAGTTCTAATGGAGTTACTTGATGATCCCACTATTGCTTCAAAGAGCTGGATTTTTCGTCAATATGACCACCAAGTTCAAGCTAATACGGTAATACCCCCAGGAAGGGGTGATGCAGCTATTGTTAGGTTGCGTCCACAGCAAGGACAAGATTCTTTAGTAGATGTAAATCGTGGAGTAGCTGCAGTCGTTGATTGTCCCAATCGATTAGTTTTTCTTGATCCTGAACGTGGTGCTATGGCAGCTGTAGCAGAAGCAGCTCGCAATCTTAGTTGCGTTGGTGCAGAGCCTTTAGCTGTCACTGATAATCTCAATTTTTCTTCTCCTGAAACTACCACTGGTTATTGGCAGCTAGCACTAGCTTGTCGTGGTTTATCTAAGGCTTGTAATGTCTTAGAAACCCCTGTTACTGGAGGCAATGTTTCTCTTTATAATGAGACTAGAAAGGCAGACGGAAATATACAACCAATTCAACCCACACCTGTTGTTGGAATGGTTGGTTTAGTTCATGATCTTGCCCATATCTGTGGTCAAGCTTGGCGCTCACCTGGTGATTTAATTTGGCTGTTAGGAGTACCTATGGAAACCGCAGAATATATTGATCCACGTATTAGCCTTGCTGGTAGTAGTTATCTTGAATGTATTCATGATGCTGTAATCGGTAGACCTCCGGAAGTAGATCTTCAGCTTGAGTTTTCAGTTCAAGCTTTTTTGCGTATGACTATTAGTCATGGATTGGTAAGCTCTGCGCATGATTTAAGTGATGGAGGTTTTGCTGTTGCTGCAGCTGAGTGTTGTATAGCTTCAAATCTAGGTGCTCAATTTGAGCTTCCCTCATCTCAAGCGCGATTGGATAGGCTGTTATTTGCAGAAGGTGGAGCTCGCATTTTGGTGAGTGTCGCTCCGTCAAATGCTCTAGCTTGGCAAACTGCTTTAGATCAGGCTAATAGCGCATTACCAGGTTCAGTATTAGCTCAATGCCTGGGTGTTGTTACACCTGATCAGGAACTGCTGATTACACAGTCTGGCGAAACCTTGGTTCAGATTTCTTCTAATCTGCTTCAGGAGTGCTATGAGCAGTCAATTCCTACCCGTATGGGCGGCTGACCCTTCGCAAACCTTATGAGGTCGGCCTTGGTGCAAAATGGTTTCCTGGGATTATGTAGTTGAGGAGCATCGTTTCCTATGTGCGGCATTGTTGGCATCGTTTCTACTGAGTTGGTTAACCAGCAGATATATGACAGCTTGCTGTTGCTTCAGCATCGGGGTCAGGATTCCACAGGTATTGCCACGATGGACGGCAGTGTTTTTCACTTGCATAAGGCTAACGGGCAAGTTCGAGAGGCATATAGAACACGTGATATGCGTTCCTTAATCGGCAATACAGGCCTTGGACATGTTCGATATGCCACGAAGGGTGCAGCAGATCGTGAGGAGGAAGCACAACCATTTTATGTGAATGCCCCTTACGGAATCATTCTTATACATAATGGCAACTTAACTAATACACGCGAACTTGATTGCGAATTATTCAATATTGATCGTCGTCATACAAACTCAAATAGTGACACAGAAATGTTGTTAAATGTACTTGCTACTGAATTGCAATTAAAAATACATGGTAGTGATCTTACTCCTGATCAGATATTTGATGCTGTTTCTTCTGTACATCAAAGGATTGAGGGTTCTTATGCATCTATTGCTTTAATTGCAGGTCATGGACTTCTTGCTTTTCGAGATCCCTTTGGAATACGGCCATTAGTACTAGGTAAACGGTTATCTTTAACAGGTAATGATGAGTGGATTGTTGCTAGTGAGTCTTTGGTATTGGAGAATGGTGATTATGAGATAGTTAGGGATATTGAGCCTGGAGAAGCAGTTTTTATTACACCTGACGGCCAGCTTTATGAGCGTCAATGTGCAAAGAATCCTCGCCTGGTTCCTTGTTCATTTGAGTATGTATATCTTGCTAGGCCGGATTCAGTTATTAGTGGGATATCTGTTTATGAGGCGCGCTTAAGGATGGGCGATCGTCTGGCAAAAACTATTGCTAAGTACACATCACGAGGAGATATAGATGTTGTTATGCCAATTCCAGACTCATCGCGTCCTGCTGCTATGCAAGTTGCAAGACAGCTCGGCATTGAATATCGAGAGGGATTTTTTAAAAATCGATATATTGGCCGTACTTTTATCATGCCTGGACAGGCACAACGTAAGAAGTCTGTTAGGCAGAAGCTTAATGCTATGGGTACAGAATTTAAAGGTAAGAATGTACTAATAGTTGATGATTCAATTGTACGTGGTACTACTTCAAAGGAGATTGTTCAGATGGCTCGACTTGCTGGAGCTAATAAAGTAACTTTTACTTCAGCAGCTCCACCAGTGCGATACTCACACGTATATGGAATTAATATGCCAAATCGTAATGAGTTGATTGCTTATAATCGTACTATTCCAGAAATTGCTGAGGAGCTTTTAACCGACCATATGGTTTATCAAGAGGTATCGGACTTAAAAGACGCAATTTTAGAAGGTTCAAGTGTATCTGAGCTTGATCTTTCCTGTTTTACTGGTGAATACGTCACCGGCACGGTAACATCAGAATATCTTGATTGGATAGAGAAAACTCAGTCTTCTTGAAATTAATTATCTAGAGATTCTGAGAATGATTTTACTTAAATTGCAAATTATTAGATGTAATTAACGGAACTAGTTCTTTAATTTCTTCTTTATCTTTTAATCGTATTGCATTTGTATTTGGTTTGCTTGCTATTGTTTGTTTAAGTTGACTAGCTTCTAGTCTGCCGTGACGACTTTGGTTACTTATTAGGCCAACTAGTCCATCGCCATTACATATGTCTACGACTCTATCTTTAATTATTTTTGAATCTTTTATAGATAAGCCTATCTCGCCTAGATCCCCTCGGTTGCATACTCTTACTGATGAGATTGATATTTTTGCTATTTTCCCAAGACGAGTTGCTAGTAGCAGATTGTTTTCTGTATTTGGCGGGCAGGCAATTCCTCCTATTACTTCTTCTCCTGGTAATAATCTCATAGTCATTGGACCTTGAGCCAATTTACCCATTAATGGCAAGGTCTCATCATTCACAGGTAGTCGTACTATTCTTCCCATATCACTGACAAATATGACATCTCCCTCTGCTTGGCAAATAAATGCTGAGCGCAATACAACCCCATCTTTTAGTTTGACTATTGTTGCTGCACGGCCAGATAGATCCATTACTTCTTCTAGTGGTAATCTTTTGAAGCGTCCATCGCTGCTCAGCAGCCCCAGGCTTAATTGATCATTTGTTGGAAGTGTGAATAGATTGATTAATTCTTCATTTTCTAATCCTCCTGGCAAGAAACGTTCTATTGAACCTGGTTGTTGACCTGCAAATTCCCAGCGCAGTAAAGCTACTCGTCCATTAGCTGTTACTACTAATACTCGAGGGATTGTCTCAATAGGCAGGATTAATTTTGCTGGTGATGGTCCATCACTTAGCTCACATGCCTCGTTGAGATGTAGTCTTCCAAGTATTTGTGGTGTCATTATCTTGACCTGGTTGTCTTGCTGTATTACCAGCCGACCATCACTTGGCAGGGCGTCTAGCGCCTGTTGTCGCTGAAGTTCTGCATTTGGTCTTTGGCTTGCTGCTCGTTCAGCCATTAGATCATCACCACCTTCTATTAGGCGTGTTCGACGCGGGTTGTTAAAACGTTTTTTAAGCTGTCTGAGTTCTTGAACTAGTACCTCAAGCATGCGCCCTCGGTTTTCTAGTAGTAGTTGAAGTTCTTCTTTTTTGATTTGCAGTTCTTTTGCTTCTTCTCTTAGGTTATTTTGCTCTAGACTTGTAAGTCTTCTTAATGGCATAGCTAAAACAGCATCTGCTTGCTTTTCACTTAGATTTAAATTAACCATTAATCGAGCTTGTGCAGTTGCTGCATCAGCTGCTTCTTGAATCATTTCAATAACAGCTTTTAATGAATTCAATGCTGTTATTAGGCCTTCTACTAATTCTAGGCGATCCTTTGTTTTCGTTAGTGCATAATTGGTTCGCCGAATTACAGTTAGCTCTCGGTAATCGAGGAAGGTTTGCAGTAGTTTTTTTAGTGAGAGTTGTTTGGGTTGACCATTTACAAGAGCTAGCAGGATTGCTCCGAAATTATTTTGTAATGCTGTTCGACGATATAGATCTGTAAGTACATTTTCTGGGTTTGCATCTCGGCGAAGTTCTACAACTACTCTCATTCCTTCTCTGTCACTTTCGTCACGAATATCGGCAATGCCGCCGATTTTTCCATCATTGACTAGATCTGCAAGCTTCTCAATCCATCCAGCTTTACTGAGCTGATATGGCAATTCAGTTACGACAACAGCATTCCGTTTATGACGACCCTTTCCAGGTTGTATTTCTTCTATATGACCCACACCTCGCATCGGGATGCTGCCCCGTCCTTTCAGATATGTTTCACGGATTCCACTCCCCAGCAGAATTTCTCCACCAGTGGGGAAGTCGGGGCCAGGAATTAATGCCAGTAATTTCTCATCGCTTAGATCTGGTTTGCGTATTAGCGCAATAAGTCCATCGATTACTTCGCCAAGGTTGTGGGGTGGAATGCTTGTTGCCATACCCACCGCAATTCCAGAACAACCATTTAGAAGCAGGAATGGAAGCTGGGCTGGTAAAACCGAGGGTTCTTGTTGGGAGCCGTCGAAGTTCGCAGTAAAATCAACAGTATCGTGGCCGATCTCATCCAACATCGCCTGATGGGCGATTGGAGCTAGACGTGTCTCCGTGTAGCGCATCGCTGCCGGTGGATCATCATCTACCGATCCGAAGTTGCCGTGTCCATCCAATACAGGAAAACGGCTTGAAAAAGTCTGCACAAGTCGAACCAGTGCGTCGTAAACGGCTTGATCACCATGGGGGTGGTATTTCCCTAGGACATCTCCTACAACACGAGCACATTTTCTATATGGACGATCAGGCGTAAGGCCTAGCTCGTGCATTGCAAATAGGATGCGTCGCTGAACGGGCTTAAGACCATCGCGCGCATCGGGCAATGCTCTTCCCACGATTACGCTCATCGCGTATTCGAGATAGGAGCGCTGCATCTCTTGATGCAGGGGGATTGATTGCAGTCGCTCCTCGGCCATCTAGGTTTGGGATTAGAGGGCAGAAAGTGTTCAGCCTACAGATCTACTTAGCAAATACAAGGTCTCTTGATCGGTATCTATTGGTTTGTTTCAGCGTTGGCTTGAGCTCGCTCTACTGATGATCGTAAAATTGGATTGCTCAGCAACTGGTTGGTTGCTTTGCGAAGGCGTTCTCCCCATAGCTGTTCTTTTTGGTGACTCGCCAATACGTAATTGGGATTTTTTGCAAGGGCTTTATTGGCTAGCTCTAGAGCTTCTTTGTTACCAGGCTTGATCTGATTTAATGCAGCTGCAAGGGCAAGCATTGGCTCAGCATTGCGTTTGATTTCTAGTACATGTCGCCAGCGGGTGATGGCATCTTCAGTTTTACCTATTTCAAATAATACGATCCCTTGATTGTTAACTGCTTCCCAGAATGTTGGTTTTAATTTGGCAGCCTTTTCAAAAGCTTTTAGAGCGATTGCAAAATTGGCTTGCATCACCCTTGCGTTGCCCAGATCGAAGTAAGCACCAGCATTGTCTGGCTCAAGCTTGAGTCCTTGTTTTAGTAGCTTTATCGCATCTGCAGCTCGGCTATCTATTAGGGCAAGGTGAGCCTCAGCAAACCAAAGACTTGCTTTCTTGGGGTTTAGTTGTTTTGCCCGAGCTAAAGAATCGCTTGCGGCATTCAGTTGATGGCTGCGGATTTGGGCTTCGGCAAGAATTGACCAGAGAACTTCATCATTGGGTTGCAGTCGAACGGCCAGTGCTGCAAGAAGAGCAGCTTCGTTTGGGTGGCCTTGTTGAAGAAGTTGTGCGGCTGTTCGTCCGATTCCTAGACCGGCTCCTTTTAGTTCTACGGGACTTGGTTCATAGATGTAGGGAACCAGGGCACGTGCAGGTGTTGCCACAATTGTGGTCATCAGCCCCAGCACAGCTGCTGTCAGCCAGCCCCTTAGCGGTTTAAATCGCGGCTGGCTTAGCTTCATTCCATGGATTTAGTTCTCTTGCAGCGTAGGAGGTTTGTTGCTTTGCGTCGCGGCTGCATTACGGCGCCACATCCATGGTTTGATTCTTTTCAGTGCAGATCCGCGCAATCGTTCATTCCATGTTGTGTCACTCCATGAGAGTGATTGATCTTTTGTGAGATTGAGCAACCAATCACGTGGCTGAACATCAGGATCTTTGCTACTAGGAAGTGATTTTTGATTCCATGGGCAGACGTCTTGGCAAATATCACATCCGGCGACCCAATTTCCCATGCAGTTCGCAATGTTTTCTGGTAAGTCAGGGTTGCGGTTTTCGATTGTGTGGTAAGCCAAGCATCGCCGCGCATCGATCACAAAGGGTTCAGTGATTGCATTGGTAGGACATGCGTCTATGCAGTATTGGCATTTTCCGCAAAGCGACTTTGCGGGTTTATCTGGGGTAAGAGGTTCGCTGCAAAGCAGATGACCCAGCACCATCCATGAACCTCTTTGGGAATGGATCAGGTTGCTGTTTTTGCCGATCCAGCCGAGACCTGCTTCTTCTGCCCAAGCTTTGTCGAGCAGAGGGGCAGCGTCTACGCAGATCCTCCACTGGCAGTCAGGTCGTTGTTGCTCAAGCCAACGTCCCACTCTTCGCAGTCGTTGTTCTACTACTCGGTGATAGTCCCGACCCCAGGCGTAACGAGCTACTAACAAACTTCCCGGGGAGCGTTGTGTATTTACGAAATAATTGAGACCTACAGCTAGCAGGCTTGTCATTCCTTCTAGTAGTTCGTTTGCATGTTGACGTTTTGGTGCCTCCATCCATCCCATGTCGGCATGATGGCCGGCTTTTAGCCAGCGTTGGAGTGCAGCGGTGCGGAGCTGAATACGTTTACTGCCAGGGAATTGGGCAATTCCTACAGGATCAAAACCTTGGCTTTTTGCCTGCTCTTTGAGCTCATTACTGAGTTGATTTTGGCTGAGGCTGATTTTTACAACCATCGAGCGTAAGCTTGTTTCCCTATTGGCATCGTGCCTTGTCTGCTTCTGAGATGGGATCAAGTTCAACAAGCCGTTTAACGCCATTGATGCGTTGGCTAGGACTCACCCTGGTGGTGGTGATGATATTGCAGATGGTTGGCTTGCTTAGTGCAAGCGATTGGTCTGCCGTTGACTACCAGCGGAGATTTAGTCAGACCTTGATGGGGCTATCTCCGATGGCATTCACGGGTCTGTTGCTGATGTTGATCAGTTCTAGGCTTGATTATCCAGGCAAAGCACAACTGCCGATTCGCTGGGTTGTTTGTGGCTTTTCCAGTCTTTTGGCTATCGCGCTTATCTCATCAATCCATATTGTGATGACCACAAATCAATTCGTTGCTGGCAAGCATGATCAAGCTTTACTCCAACTGCGTAATCAGCTTGAGAATGCGCGTCAAGAGGCCCAGGATCCTGAAAAACAAAAAATATATGGTGATCAGCTAGCACAAGCTGGTCTATTGCCTGCTGGGGCAACTGATGAACAAGAGCAAAAGGCAGCCAAAGTCGCCATGGAAAGGCAGTTAACTGAGATGGACCAGCAAATCAATCAAAGGGAGCGGGTACGCAATGGGGTAGTGAATGAGGGCCTCTTCGCTGGCCTCTTTGGTGTTGTAGTTTTTTCTGTGGGCTTTGTGTTGCTGGCTCTCACAGCCGTGCTTTAAAACCTCGGCAGAATGCCTATGGCTCGTTAGGTTGGTTAAACAAGTTGGCTTTAGGAATCGGATCTTCATTTGGTGCAGTCCAATCCCAAACCAGATCTTCCGCTGATCTCAAGGCTTCAGCAGGATCTTAAGAGCGATCTCATAGCAGGGTTGTTGGTGGTCATTCCCTTGGCCACAACATTCTGGCTAGCTACCACCTTTAGTAAGTTTGTACTGGCATTTCTTACTTCTGTCCCCAAGCAATTCAACCCGTTCATTACCCTTAATCCATATCTTCAGGATCTTATTAATCTGAGTTTAGGCCTGACGGTGCCTTTGCTTGGCATTCTTTTAATTGGCCTAATGGCTCGAATTACCGTTGGTCGTTGGTTGCTTGAATTTGGGGAAGGAACTCTTTCTCGTATTCCTCTTGCTGGTTCGGTTTACAAAACTCTTAAGCAGCTTTTGGAAACATTTTTAAAAGATAATTCCAAGCGTTTTCGTCGCGTAGTGTTAGTTGAGTATCCCCGTGAAGGTTTGTTCAGTGTTGGTTTTGTGACTGGTTTAGTAGGTCCGTCTCTACAAGCTGAGTTGGATCAGCCTTTGCTTAGTGTCTTTATTCCTACGGCTCCTAACCCCACTACAGGTTGGTACACCTTGGTACCTGAGTCTTCTGTTCGTAACCTCAATATTTCGGTTGAGGATGCTTTCCGCACAATTATTTCAGCAGGAATAGTCAACCCTGATGAAAAGGTGACTCCTGTGAATCGCAGCCGATCAAGTTTGATTCCCAAAGTACGCTCGACTACCGGCACTTCTGCCACTACTACTACCCAGGCTTGAGTCTTTCGCCTCCCGTTCTTGTTCAACTATGCAGTCCAGATCCCTTGCTCGAGAACTGGCCCTTTTAGTGCTTGGACAGATTTCAGAACGTGAAAGCTCTAGGTTGCAAACCACACCTTTGGAAGGTCTTCTAGATCAGGCTTTAGATAGTCTTATGCAGCATTGGCGAGAGAAGCTTGATATTTGTGCTACTGAGCTTGAGAATGCTCATCAACATTTACTAGATAGCGAACTTCAAGATCGAGATAGCAAATCTGTTGCTCGAGTCCGAGAGCATTTACAGATTTGTCTTACTGGTGCTGAACAGATTCTTAATGGTCTCTCAGCGAGTATGGAGCTTCCACGATTGCTGGCTTTAGGCAATCAGGAGCAGGTTCGACTTGCAGCGATGCAGCGGGTCACGCTTGCGATAGAACAACGCAAAAGTATTGATGAACGTTTGGATAGTGTTATGGAGGGTTGGCGTTTGAGTCGGTTGCCTCGTATTGATCGAGACATCCTGAGGTTGGCTGTTGTGGATTTGATCTCGCTTCAGACTCCCGCAGCTGTGGCTTGCAATGAAGCTGTTGAATTGGCTCATCGCTATAGCGATGATCAAGGTCGTCGCATGATTAATGGTGTACTGCGACGGTTGCATGATTCCTCACCTGTGAAGTTGGTCTAATGGTTTACGACTGGTTTAATCGTCAAGCCAGCGACGATTCTTCGACTGAGCAGTCTTTAGAAGAGAAGACGGCAACTTCTCAGTCGGATGGTTCAGATTCGCTCATCCAGCCAGAGGAATCTTCTTCTTCGAATACAGAAGAGGACTCACTGGAGTGGGCTCGTCAAGCTTATGCCCGCTTGAAAGCACAGCAGGAGCAGCAGAAAACACCAGAGGTTTCAATTGAAGCTGATTTGGTTGAATCAATACCTTCTTTGGCAACTATTCAGCCTGAAACAAGCAACTTACCTACAGATCTTGAGGTTGGTGCTTCCTTGTTAGAGCAAGCTGCGAGCCAAAGACCGGTTCTTCAGCAAGATTTGCAAACAAGTGTTCCCGAGAAATCACTTGAGCCATCTAAACAATCTCAGTGTTTGGAAACATCATCTCAAGCAACCCTTGGTGAGTTTGATGAAACTTTTACTTGGTCTACAGAAGTGTTGGCTGCACAAGGACGGCAGGTGGAACAGATCTCTTTGGAGGAGATTGATTGGTTGGCTCGACTTAGGCGTGGTCTTGAGAAGACCCGTCAAGGTTTTGTCAAAGGTCTTTTGGAAAACCTTGGCGATGATCCTCTTACTCCTGAGGTGCTTGACGATCTTGAAACTTTGCTTTTACGAGCTGATGCGGGGGTTGAAGCTACTGATCAAGTTCTCGATGCGCTTCGAGCTCGCATGAATGAAGAAGTTGTTGATCCAGCGGAAGGACTTCGCTTTCTTAAACAACAGCTTTCTAATCTTCTTGAGGTTCCAATTAAGGCCTCTGGAATTGATCTTCTAGCACCGGAACGGGGTCGTCTCAATATTTGGTTGCTCGTGGGGGTTAACGGGGTTGGAAAGACCACTACTCTTGGCAAGTTGGCAAATTTGGCTGTACGTAGTGGTTATTCCGCTTTAATTGCTGCTGCTGATACTTTCCGGGCTGCTGCTGTTGAACAGGTGCAGGTGTGGGCTGCTCGTAGCGGTGTACCTGTTGTAGCTAATTCCAGTGCTAATGCTGATCCTGCTGCTGTGGTTTTTGATGCGATTGGTGCTGCCCGTTCGAAATCGACTGACTTACTGCTTGTTGATACAGCTGGTCGCCTACAGACGAAGCACAATTTGATGGAGGAGCTTCAGAAGGTTCGTCGGATTATTGATCGTTTGGCACCTGAAGCTAAGGTTGAATCTCTTTTGATTCTCGATGCCAGTCAAGGTCAGAACGGTTTGAGACAAGCCATGGCTTTTGCTAAGGCCTCAGGTCTTACTGGTGTGGTGATTACTAAATTGGATGGCACTTCTAGAGGTGGAGTGGCTTTAGCAGTCGCTTCAGAGGTGAAGTTGCCGATACGTTTTATCGGTGCTGGCGAAGGGATACGTGATTTAAGACCTTTCAATAGCTTTGAGTTTGTTGAGGCACTTTTGGCAAATCATTGATGTTTCAGTTGCTGCCTGCAGCAATTGATCTTGCTAGCTTTTTAACCCTGCTGTGGTTATGCCGTGAGCAGTAAGCCACCACGGCGACACCAGAATTCTCCTTTTCGTAGCGCTTCTCAGAAGTTGTCAGCGTCTACTTCTTTGCGGCAATTGCTCGATAGCTTGTCGAGGGAGCAGCGTCGAAATCAGGACTTATTGGTTTCTTTGGGTTTTGCTCTGCGTAGTTTCACAAACTTGCATCGATTCCTCGAGTTGGTGCCTGTGGTGGCCTCTCGTCTCGTGGGAGTAGATGGTGCATTGCTCGTGCCGTTTCAGGCTGATGGTCGCTTGTGTAGGGAGCAGCTTCAGGTCGTTCCCTTTGATCAAAGTCAGGAATTATTGAGGCAACTGGCTTCCTTTGAGGCGGGCATGAGCATTGGTTTTGGTGCTGAGGAAGCCCAGGTTTTGGCCATGGATCGGTTGGTTCAGCGTCATATGGCCAGGGCCGGCATGTTTGCCACTTCAATAGTCGCTCGTGGACAAGAGCGTGGACGGCTTTATGTATTTGATCCTCAAGGAGCACTTATATGGAGTGATGTTCATCGCCGCCATGTGCAGTTGGTGGCGGATCTCGCTGGGGTAGCGATTGAAAATGATTTGATGCTTCAGGAAGCTCGTCTTCACGAGCGTGTTGATCGTCAACTGAGTATCGGGGCAGAAATTCAGGCCCAGCTCTTGCCTGATCGCTGCCCAGTGATTGAAGGTGTGGAGCTTGCAGCTCGTTGTCGCCCTGCTTTTCAGGTAGGAGGGGATTACTACGATTTTATTCCTACTCGCCCAGAATTGATAGGACGGCGTAGGGAACGAGGACGTTGGGGTCTCGTGATGGGTGACGTAATGGGTAAGGGTGTACCTGCTGGTTTATTAATGACCATGCTTAGGGGGATGTTGCGCGCGGAAGTATTGAGTGGTCTGCCGCCTGATCGGATTCTCCATGATCTCAATCAATTGGCTCAGGAGGATTTATCTCAGTCTCATAGGTTTGTGACCCTTTTTTATTCCGACTACGATCCGCTCACTCGGCGTCTTCGTTATGCCAATGCTGCTCATAATCCTCCATTGATTTGGCGGGCTCAGCAACGAAGCGTGGGTCGACTTGATGCACCTGGTTTATTGATTGGTCTTCAGCCAGAGGCGGATTACAGCTGTGGTGAGATTTTATTGGAGCCTGGTGATGTGCTTCTTTATTACACGGACGGTGTTACCGAAGCTCCTGGAATTACAGGTGATCGTTTTGATGAAACTAGGTTAATTCGCTTATTGGAGAGTTCTTGTCGCAGTGGTTTAGGTGCACAGGGAATTCTCGATCAGTTGTTTATGCGTTTAGACCGATTTGTAGGCGTTGATCATCAACTGGAAGATGATGCCTCAATGGTGGTTCTGAAAGTACCTGAGGAAGTGACGTTGCCTTCTGTTCCTCGGTCCTTGGCCTGACAAGCTGTTGATACGTTGCTTATCAAGTAGATGGCAGTTGGGGTAACAGGAGGCTCTGCAGAAGGCTGGAGTAATAGGTTTGAGGAGGGATTGCATCCCGCTATTGAGCGGTTCAATGCTTCCATCAGTTTTGACATCACTTTGCTTCAGGAAGATTTGGATGGGTCTATAGCCCATGCCCGCATGCTTGGCGATTGTGGAGTGATCACTATTGAGGAAGCGGTTCAGCTTGAGGGTGGTCTTGAGAAAATCCGTGCAGAAGCAGCTGCCGGAGAGTTTCAGCCTGGTTTGGCTGATGAAGATGTGCATTTTGCTGTTGAACGGCGTTTGATTGCTTTATTGGGATCCGTCGGCAAAAAACTTCACACCGGTCGAAGTCGCAATGATCAGGTAGGCACGGACCTGCGCTTGTGGTTGCGTCATCGTTTAGATGATTTGGATTGTGAACTGGAGCGGTTTCAGCAAGCTTTATTGGCACAGGCAGAATCCCATCGTCAAACCTTGATTCCCGGCTATACACACTTGCAGCGGGCTCAGCCGCTCTGTTTGGCCCATCATTTACTGGCTTATGTTGAGATGATCCAAAGGGATCGAGATCGGCTTAAGGATGTTCGCGGGCGAGTAAATGTTTCGCCGCTTGGTGCGGCTGCCCTTGCGGGGACTTCAGTGCCTATTGATCGACAACATACAGCTGCATCACTTGGTTTTGAGAACATTTATGCGAACAGTTTGGATGCGGTCAGTGATCGTGATTTTGCTGTTGAGTACACAGCTGCAGTCTCATTGGTGATGGTTCATCTCAGTCGCCTGGCAGAGGAGGTGATTCTTTGGGCCTCTGAGGAATTTGCATTTGTACGTCTTAGCGATCGCTGTGCCACTGGTAGCAGCTTGATGCCTCAGAAGAAGAATCCTGATGTCCCTGAACTTGTACGCGGTAAATGCGGTCGCGTGTTTGGTCATCTCCAAGGTCTTTTGACCATGATTAAGGGATTGCCATTGGCTTACAACAAGGACTTTCAGGAGGATAAGGAAGCTCTCTTTGATGCTGTTTGTACCACTAGAGATTGCGTGGAAGCCATGTCGATTTTGATGGAACAAGGGTTGGAATTTTGTCCGGAACGCTTGGCAAGAGCTGTTGAATCTGATTTTTCTAATGCCACAGATGTGGCTGATTACTTGGTCGCTAAAGGTGTGCCCTTTCGGGAGGCTTATCAATTGGTAGGAGCAGTTGTGAAGCGTTGTTTAGAAGAAGGGATTTTGTTGTGTGATCTCAGTCTCGAAAAGTGGCAGGAGTTTCATGGGGCAATTACTGAGGATTTGTATGAAGCGTTAGCTCCAAAGCGGGTTGTGGCTGCGCGGATTAGTGAAGGGGGTACTGGTTTTGATCGGGTTGAGAAGCAATTGCATTACTGGCGCAATCGCCTTGGTTTTGCCCAGAAATGATCGAAACGCCTCTATGGGTCTACGCTGATTGAGTCAAAGGAGCAGTGATTCTTCTCGGATCATCAACCAATGGCTATACCTGGGCTAATGGGCCCACTTCATTTACGGTCCACAAGGAAAGTGAGCATCTTCGTCGGCAATCTGCCCTTCCGCGCTGAGCAGGAAGACATCATTGAATTGTTTGCACCTTTTGGTGAGGTTGCGAACTGTGCATTACCTCTTGAACGAGACACTGGTCGCAAACGGGGTTTCGCTTTTGTTGAGATGGCTGATGAGCCCTCTGAAGCTGCGGCTATAGACGCGCTGCAAGGTGCGGAAATGATGGGACGGCCATTGCGAATTAATAAGGCAGAACCGCGCGGTAGTGCGCCTCGTCGTGGCGGCGGTGGTGGA
>Ga0208639_1000408_pt1 | contig 33369 bp, 23 predicted proteins | sample ETNtaG_33_FD_185772 | JGI IMG/M metagenome (GOLD analysis project Ga0208639, IMG submission 185772) | Marine microbial and viral communities from oxygen minimum zone, Eastern Pacific Ocean - ETNP201310SV76 (SPAdes) (version 2) | ecosystem: Environmental > Aquatic > Marine > Oceanic ...
CCAAGGAGCCAGCGGGGGTTTTACCGTCCAACATGCCTCTGTTTGATGCCCCAGACAGCTTGGTACAGTTTAACTTGAGTAAAGCCAGTAATTACCTGAAAAAGTCCGGGATAGACCCCAATCATAACCGCTTAGATATCTCTTATGTCTCCACATCCGAGGAATATCGTCTCACCGCCCTTATGCTTCTGGACAACCTTAGGAAAATAGGTCTGGAACTGGCCTTAAAACCGGGGCTGTGGTCCACGAACTGGGATAAAGCTAAATATCTGGATACTGCGCCCAATATTATTTCCATGGCCTGGTGGCCAACTGTTTCTTCCCCGGCAGATTGGTTCTTCGGTTTATACAGCTCACAGGATGTTCCTTTGTTCAATCTGTCATATTACAGCAATACGACTGTTGACTCCCTTTTAGAAAGCGCCTGGTACCAGGAATCCAGATTTCCTGATATAGCAAAAAACGCCTATAAAAGCATTCAGGAAATATTGATAAATGATTGCGTGGTAATACCAGCGGCAGACCTGAGTGTTCAATCGATCCATCGCAGCAATATTACAGGCTTCAGGAATAATCCCGCCTACTCAACCCTGCTGGTATACAATCTGGAACGCAGTGAATGATAAAATATATTATCAAACGTTCCATTCTGATGATGGTTGTACTAATTGTTGTCATAACCATAACCTTTTTTGTTTCCCGTTGTCTCCCTGGAGACCCGACAGCATTATGGGTCGGAGACCATCCCACCCCGCAGCAGCTGGACACGGCCCGGGAACAACTGGGCCTTGATAAGCCGCTGGTAAAACAATATTATTCTTTTATTAAGAAACTGGTGCGAGGTGATTTAGGAATTTCATTACGCACCCATCAACCCGTAATAACGGAATTGGGCCAGCGTTTTTCAGCAACGTTTGAATTGGTTACTGTTGCCCTGGTTTTTTCCTGCCTCTTAGGTTTTCCTTTGGGTTTGTTGGCGGCTATGAAAACGGATACGCCATATGATTTGTTTATCAGGGGTATTGGTTATCTGGGGCTTTCCTTTCCTGTGTTTTGGTTGGGTATGATTCTCCAAATCATCTTTTTTGGTAAACTGGATTGGTTGCCGCTCCAAGGCAGGTATACAAACCATATATATTTGGATTCACAATTGATTTTTCATAGCGGGTTTCTCCTGGTGGACAGTTTGTTTTCTGGAGAATGGGCGATTTTTTCAGATGCAATTAAACATATCTGTCTTCCTGCGGCTACCATGTCGTGTGCTGTCCTGGGTATTGTCCTGCGCACATCACGTTCTGCAATGATAGACACAATGGCGGAACCGCACTTCACTACATATCTAACATATGGTTTTACACCGGGAGAAACTATATTGCGATCCAGTTATAAGAACACCTTAATACCTGTTTCAACTGTTGTTGGGTTGAGCTATGGTTTGTTGCTCGGCGGCACATTTCTTGTTGAGGCTATATTTGACTGGCCTGGCCTAGGCCAGTTTGGAGTTCTTTCTATACTCACGAATGATTTTCCAGCAATTATTGGAATTACGTTTCTTTATACGGCCAGCTATGTTGTGATAAACTTTTTGATTGATATTATTTATGTTTTTCTTGACCCTCGGGCCCGGCAGTAGAATGCATATGATATTACAATCCATATTATCCAGAAAGAATGCAATGATACCGGGTGTTTTTTTATTGCTCCTGTTGTTTTCCTCTATTTTGATCCCTTATGTGTCTCCCTACGCTGAAGATATACGAGGTGCTGTCCATTTTAAAGCAGGAAATCAGGCGCCATCTTTACAGCACTGGTTTGGTACCGATGCTGCAGGAAGAGATATATTCACATTGACCATTCGTGCTGGACTTTCTTCATTAAAGGTTGCCCTAGGTGTCGTGATCTTGGCGGTTCTTCTGGGAACACCCCTGGGGTTGCTTGCTGGGACAATTGGCCGGTGGGTCGATGAAATAATTATGCGCATCACAGACGGCTTCCTGGCTTTTCCACCACTAATACTGCCTCTCACGATCACGGCTGTTTTAGGCCCGTCATTAAATAATGTGATTATTGGCATCGCTGTATCCTGGTTTCCATGGTATGTTCGAATCGCCAGGTCACAGGCGCTGGTTATTAGATCAATGGACTATGTTTTACTTTCTAAAAGCATGGGCAGCGGGAACATCCATGTGATGAGAAAACATATCCTGCCGAACAGCTTGAGCCCGATTATTGTTCAAGCCAGCATTGATGCTGGATACGCAATTTTGATATCTGCCGGTCTCTCTTTTATCGGGCTGGGAGCACAGCCACCAGAAGCGGAATGGGGTTTGTTGATTACACAATCACGCGCACAATTTCTTAATCACTGGTGGGTGGTTACATTCCCGGGCCTGTTTATTGTTGGAACAGTGCTTTCATTTAATATGATTGGCGATGAATTGCGAAATGTTCTTAATCCAAAGCTTGCCGATCAATCATGAAAGAACCTCTTTTTCTGTTTGAGAACATCGGGGTTGAAATTCAGCGCAGGACAAAACCAAACAAGATATTGAACAATGTCAATCTTGATATTCAAGAAGGAGAGATGCTGGGTTTAATCGGTGAGACAGGAAGCGGGAAAAGCATGCTTGCCCGCCTGATTATTGACTTGCTGCCTGCAAATGGCCGGTTAACGCAGGGACAAATTTTACACAGATCCACAAATTGTACTGAAGGCCGATCCGCGTTGAGGGGCAGAAAAATAGCTATGGTTTTTCAGGATCCAATGCAGTCATTGAACCCTGTTCAGCGCATTGGAAAACAGTTTGTTATTGTGTTGCAAAAACGGTTTGGTTACAGCATTGAAAGAGCCTATTTAGAGGCCTGTGACTGGCTGGATAAAGTACAGATATCTAACCCTGATAATACCCTCAACCGTTTTCCCCATCAGTTGTCAGGCGGGCAAATGCAGCGCATCATGATTGCTATATCGATGGCTGTGAAACCGGAATTCCTTATTGCAGATGAGGCAACCACAGCACTAGACGCAAATATAAAATTAGAAATTATCGAACTCATTAGTTCTCTGCGGAATGAAATGAATACAACAGTGTTGTTTATATCACACGACCTTTTAATAGCCAGACGATATTGCGATAGAATCGCCGTTATGAATAAAGGCCGTATTGTTGAGATTAATAAAACAATCGATATCTTTAGTCATCCAAAACACGTTTATACAAAAACCCTGATCAGCCGCCTGCATAAATTGATGGGAAAATCGAATAAAAAAGTAGAACAACCCGAAAAAAATATCCTGATGTCTTTAAAAAATATTAAAAAGGCCTACGCCACTAATAAAGAAAACACATACGCTTTGGAACATGTTTCACTAGATATATATAAAAAAGAAACATTGGGCATTATAGGTGAATCTGGTAGTGGAAAATCAACATTAGCAAAAATTATTCTGAATATTCTACAAAGAGATTTCGGCTCCGTAATATTGTTTAACAGCGACGGGTCAAAGAAAAACATTACCCTGCCGAACTCGCGCATTGGAGCCGTATTTCAAGACCCCCTAGGTTCTCTGAATCCTCGAATGACAGTTTCTGATATTGTAGCTGAGCCATTAATTGTGTCGGGCTGCAAAAACAAGCTGGAGATAGAAGAAAAAATTGAAAAAACCATAAATAAGGTCAACTTGGAAACGGACCTGCTAAACCGATTTCCGCAAATGCTTTCCGGAGGACAACGGCAGAGGGTTTCAATTGCGAGGGCCCTGGTTTTGCAACCCGATCTCCTGGTGTTGGACGAACCAACATCTTCCTTGGATATTCATGTTCAGGGAATTGTACTGGATTTATTAAAAAAACTGCAGCGCCTTGAAAACCTTACATATCTGTTTATCTCACACGATTTAGGCGTAATGGCAGAAATTGCAGACCGCGTTGCAGTATTGTATCAGGGGAAAATAATTGAACAAGGCATAATGGAAGAAATTTTGTACAATCCACGGGAAAAATACACAGAAAAATTAATTTCCGCTTTTTTTGATAATAACATCTAATCAAAAATACCTGCCAGCAACCTATGAAGGGAAAGGAATAAAATATGAAAAACCATCTAACCATTGCCTCAGTACAAATGTTTGCAACCACCAAACAAGAAACAAACCTTAAAACAATGGAAGAATATTTAATCCATATTAATGCCATTTTCCCGCAAATTGATCTGGTTGTTTTTCCGGAATTGTCATCAATGAGCATTGGCAGCAAAATGGCCAAACAAACACAACCCATTCCAGGTGAATTAACGGGTATTTTTGCCAGCTGGGCAAAAAAATATGGAATTTGGCTTATTCCTGGAAGCATGTATGAATCCAGCGAGAATAATATATTCAATTCTACACCGGTGTTTTCTTCGAAAGGGGAACTGGTGGGAAATTACCGCAAGAGATATCCGTGGCGTCCTTATGAAAAAACAAAGCCCGGCAAGGAACCGTTTGTTTTCAGCATAGAAGGGATAGGAACTATAGGCATCATGATCTGCTATGATATGTGGTTTCCGGAAGTGGCCCGGGACCTTGTACACATGGGTGCAGAATTAATTATTGTGCCAACGATGACCACAACAGGCGATAGAAAACAAGAGCAAATTATTGCCCAGGCTACTGCCATAACACAGCAGTGTTACGTTGTTTCCTGTAATGGTGTTGGCTATGGCGGGGTAGGCGGGTCGCAGGTTATTGATCCGGAAGGGGTTCTTTTACAGGATAATGGAGAAGGAGCCTGTATGCAAACGGCTATAATTGATTTTGACCGGGTACGTACAATTAGAGAGACAGGTATCGCCGGGGTCACCACGCCTTTAAAAACGTTTCAGGAAAACTCCCAGTCTTTTGCGGTATATAAATAGGGAATAGAACTAGAAAACATCTGTTTTCTTTCATTATTGATGATTATTAAAACTATCGTCCTGACTGTCTATTTTTCCATTTTGCTTGGTATAGGTTTTTTTGCATCCCGAAGGATTAAGAACATCAGTGATTATTATGTGGGTGGAAAAAAGCTGAATTACTGGATAGCCGCGTTGTCAGCTCGATCAACAGGCGAATCCGGCTGGCTTTTGATCGGGGTGACCGGGATGGGTGCCCTCATGGGCGTGAGCGCTATGTGGATTGTGGTTGGTGAAGTCATCGGTGTCTTTTTTTCCTGGCAGTATATGGCTAAGAAGTTCAAACGTCTGACCAATGAATATAATTCTATCACCATTCCTGATTTTCTGGTTAGCCATTTTCGCCCTTCCACAAATTTGATCCGCATTCTTTCAGCAACGGCACTGTCGCTTTTTGTGGTGATATATGTAAGCGCCCAAATTGATATCACAGGAAAAACATTTGAATCTTTCCTGGGTTTCAACTACTACACCGGTATTGCCATAGGGTTTGGTATCGTGGTCCTGTATATTTTTTCAGGCGGGTTTTTAGCGGTGGCATGGTCAGATATTTTCCAGGGATCCTTGATGTTTATAGCTTTACTGCTCCTACCAATTATTGCTTTTTTCAGTTTATCATCTGATGTGTCTATAATTAATGGCCTTAAAGCCATTGATCCTGCGTTATTAAATATATGGGGTCCCGGTGGTTTTAATTGGATCAATTTTGCAACCGTTGCCGGTCTCGTATCTATTGGAATTGGATTTTTAGGCTCGCCACAGGTTTATGTGAGATTTATCGCTATTGAAAGTGAAGATGAGGTAGAAAAAGGAAAATGGGTCGCTATTATTTATACGCTTCTAACAGATACTGCAGCAGTCATGATTGGCATTCTAGGCAGGTATATATTGACAAAATCCGGACAGAACCCTGAGGTTGTTTTAGGAACTGCCGGAGAAAACGTTTTAGCTATGCTCCTCAATCAGGTTATGCCTGTGGTTATTATTGGTGTATATATCGCAGCTGTATTATCGGCGGTTATGTCTACGGTCGATTCGTTATTGGTTGTTGCTTCTAGTGCTGTAACGCGAGATTTTTATCAGCAGATCATTCATCCGGATGCAGATGAAAAAAGACTAATTGGTCTTTCAAGAAAGGTTACTTTAAGCCTGGCGCTGTTGGCGCTGGGTGTTGCTCTTGCTGTATCTGTATTGTCGCCGAACAGAACGGTTTTTTGGTTCGTGATTTTTGGCTGGTCCGGTATCGCCGCCACGTTCTGTCCGGTTATTATTCTGTCCCTGTTTTGGGAAGGTTATACAGAGAAAGGAGCTATTGTATCTATGGTAACCGGTTTTATCAGTGTGCCCATATTTAAATTTTTAGTGCCGACGATTGATGGGGTGGGGATCTATTTTGATAAGCTGGATGTTATGCTGCCCTCTGTGCTGTTGGCGATAATCGCCGGTTTTGCAGTCAGTAAAACCAAGAACTAAATACCCGGTTTTAGTGTTTGTCATGAAATTTGTCCTATGCCGGATATCACCAATCTTTACATGGAAATGGATCCTTTGCGAAAATCTGTTTTTCCGATTCGCGCATTCACCACTACTGGCTTGCCTTCCAGGGCTGATTGTTTTGCCTGGGTCAAGACGTCATGAATCTGATCTTCATTATCAATGAAATAGCCGACCCCGCCTAAGGCATCAACTGCTTTGTGATAATCCGTTGCCGCCAATTCTGTACCTACAGGATCCTTTAAAAACACCACTTGGTCCCTGGCGATTTGGCTCCAGCTGGAATCATTGCCAATCACTGCTACTACCGGTATACTGTAACGAGCAAACGTATCAAATTCCATCATGCTGTAGCCAAAAGCGCCGTCGCCAAATACAGCCCAAACCACGGAGTCTATGCGAGTAAGACAAGCCCCCAGGATAAAACCAGCCCCGACACCCAATGTACCAAAAACACCAGGATCCAGCCAGCCCGCAAGTGACCGCGGTCGCAAGATATAGGAGGCAGTAGCAACAAAATCGCCGCCGTCCGCTACAATAATATCTCCATCTTCCAGGTGCTGGTCCAATAGGGAGCACAATCTCATTGGATTAATAAATTTGGTGTGTTCACCAGCCTGCCGGGTAATTTCAGCTGTTCTTTCTAGGTCTCTTTTACGCAATGTCTCCTGCCATCCCTGCCAGTTGCCGCTGATCGTTTCTTGACCCAGCTGTATTAAAAAGAATCCGGGATCCGAGGCGATTCCTATGGTAGGCCGGCGATTCAAGTTCATATCTTTTCGACTGAGATTGATGGCAATGGTTTTGGCCCGGTGATTAATGTGCCTGCCGTAATCCAATCTGAAGTCACAGGGCACACCAGCCAGGATAACCAAATCAGCCTCTTTTAATGCTTTTTTGCGCATGTGCCTAAAAATGGTCAGATCAGATTTCGAAAGCAGGCCCCTGGCGGTCCCGGAAACATAGGCGGGCAATCCCAGGGCTTTTATATTCTTTACCAATTCTTCACCCTTTTCAGGGGTAAGCATGGCTTGGCTGCCAACAAGTAACAGCGGTTTATGGGCTGATCGGATCATATTGGCAATCTTCTTCACCTGTATAGACGAAGGGTAACGCGGTGATGGTGTTGCTGTTTTTATGTAGGGCCTGTCCTTATTTTTAAACAGCCGGTTCACATTCCATTTAAGGTATCCTGACATCCACCAAGGCATGGACTTACTGTCTGCTTTCAATCCATACCAGTCCCGTACAATAGACTCAGGGTAAAGCAGGTCCACAGGTAGTTCTAAATAAACAGGCCCAGGTACCCCAGCCAGGGCTGTGTAAATAGCCCTTTCCAACGCAGACCGAATATTTTGTACTTGTTTAATAGATTTGGACACTTTGGTTACTGAACGCACCAGAGAAAGATGATCAATGTCCTGGAGACTACCCCGGTCTTTTAAAACAGTAGCAGTAGCACCCCCCAGGATCAATACAGGTACTTGGGCTAGCTGGGCATTTTTCATTGCTGTAATGGTATTGGTGAGCCCTGGCCCCGCCGTAACTACGGCAACGCCAATGTTTCCGGATAACCGCGAAACAGCATCCGCCGCAAAAACAGCTGTGGCCTCATGGCGTACACCAATTACTTGAATACCAATATTTTTACAGGCGGTTAAAATTGGGGATATGTGACCACCGCAAAGTGTAAAAATCCACTTAATATTATGCCGGCGTAAAACACTGGCAACAAGATCGCCACCATGCTTCATAAATCAGGTTTTATAAATTTTTTCTGTAATAAGAACGAACAGGAGCCTCCAGAAAGACGCCCACCCATTGAGCGCCCTCTGTGTTTGCGAATGCAATTTTTATAATTGTAGTTATTGGAACGGAAAGAATCATCCCGATAGGGCCAAACATCCACCCCCAAAATATTAACGATATAAAGACAACCAAGGTGGAAAGACCCATACCGTGACCCATAATACGAGGTTCCAAAAAACTGCCTAGAACATTATTAATAACTAAATAACCAAACCCAACAATAAACATCATAAATAAATCATATTGTATTAAGGCCATCAACACAGGAGGCATAGCTGCAATATTGGAACCTATGGTGGGTATATAATTAAGTAGAAAAGTTAAAAATCCCCACAGGAAAGGGTAATTTACATCAAGCACAAGAAGCCAAATAGTAGCGATAGATCCCGTAGCAAAGCTTATTGCAGTCTTGATCAGCATATAACGTTTTGCTGTATAAGTAAATGATGCAATCTGTTTGACGCGCTTGTCAGCACCACCAAATATCTTCATGATTTTGTCTTTGAATATGGTTGCTTCCATCAGCATGAAGACAACCATAAGTATAATAAGTAGGGTGTTGGTGAGGATGTTTCCCAGCCCCGCCAAAACACCAGATGTTAAAGACATAACAGCTCCTGGGTCAAGCTGCTCCAAAACAACCTGACCAGAGACAGAAATCCCCCTTTCTTGTAAAAAACTAAAAAAGCTTTCAGCATATTTTTTTAACAGAACCTGATATTGAGGAAAATTATTGGAGAATTTATTCAAAGACGTTCCTAGTAGGCTGATAATCCAAAATCCGAAAGCAATCATTAATAAAAAAATAGAAAAGATAGAAAAACTTTTGGGAATGTGTTTTCTGTGTAAGAAACTAACAAGAGGGTTGCTTATTGTAGCGATGAAAATAGCCAGTAAAAAAGGAATTAAAATATCTTGCGCAGCGCGCATTCCCGCCACAACAACAACAAGAGCTGCGGAGGTAAAAAGAATTTGCTGAACCCGGCTTGTGTGCCTGTTTAACGATGTATCCATAGAGCTGATTTTAGGGCCATTTTATAAAGAAAAATAATGCTTATACCAACCCCAAGTCCGCGCCTAATGTTTTACAGTTGCTTATTGCACCAATTTTTGCTCTTGCTGTAAATAGGATTCGTTAGGCAACTTGGTAGATGAAAAAATTAAGATAATGGCTTACGACCCGAATAAAAAACGAATCAATCAATCTCGTCTGAAAAATTATGAAATGAATGATGATTGGATTATTCAATTTTTATCAGATATAAAGGTTGGACATATTGGAACGCGGGATAAAAATCAACCCTTTATTATTCCTTCTTCATTCTGGTATAGCTTAGATAGGCACGAGATCTATTTTCACTCCAATGTATATGGACGGATGCGTTTTAACGCCGAAAATAATCCTGAGGCATGTTTTGAATGCTACAAATCTGGGCGGCTTTTGCCTTCCAATCTAGCCTTGGAAGCAAGTTTCCAATACGAGTGTGTTATCGCTTTTGGGAAAATAAGAATTATTAAGAAAACAGATGAAAAAAATAATATTCTTAACGGACTTCTAAAAAAATATTTTGGTGAAATGGAATCGGGAAAAGACTATCGTCCCATAACGAATAATGAATTGAAACAAACATCAGTCTATGGAATGAAAATTGACTCCTGGAGCGGAAAAAGAAATTGGAAGAACAAGGCAGAGCAGGCAGAAGGTGGCGAATGGCCAGACCTTGAACCGAAATGGTTTGATTTTTATTAGAAATGTTTTTTTCAAGGATTCATCAGATTCCGGCCAGCGGTCTAACGTTTTTTTAGATTAGTCCAGTTATCAGCATTGCTCATCCTTGATGTCCTTATGCGTGTATAATTGCGCTTGATAATATTTCCAGGCTTTGATTCAATTCATCATTCCCTATGGTAAGCGGCATTAAAGTTCGAATAATGTTCCCGTCAGTTCCAGCTGTAATCATAACCAAACCATGCTCAAGTGAAAACTTATGGATGCGGGACGTTCGTTCCTTGTCTGCCGCTCCTGTATCAGGATCGATAATGATGATACCAATCATTGCGCCCATACCACGAATCCCGCCAATCCAGGGACATTTATTCCGGATGTCTTCAATACAAGTTCTAACCTTCTTACCAATTTCATTGGCCCTCTGAGGCAGTTTTTCATCGTCCATGATTTTAAGCACTTCCATTGCCACTGCACAGGCCACAGGGTTCCCCCCATAGGTGCCGCCAATCCCGCCAACATGGACCGCATCCATCATTTCGGACCTTCCAACAACACCGCTCAAAGGCAACCCACCCGCAATGGACTTTGCTAGAGTGATGAGGTCCGGTTCTACACTAAATTGTTCCATGGCGAAAAGCGTGCCGGTTCTTCCGAATCCGGTCTGGACCTCATCCGCAACCATTACTATTCCATATTCATTACAAAAATGTCTCAATTTTACCATGGCTTCTTTTGAAACGGGAATAAACCCACCTTCCCCGGCAACTGGTTCAATGATCGCACAGGCAATAATTTCAGGATCAAAATCCAGTGTTGATAATTCAAGGTCGATATCATTTGATGGAAATTCAAGACGATGAATATTTGGTAAAAATGGACCGAATCCTTTTTTGTATGGATCTTCCTTATAGGTCATGCTCATGGCCATTTGTGTTCTGCCGTGGAATGCATGTGAGAAAACAAGAACCCCGTTTCTGCCAGTAAAGGATTTTGAAATCTTAACTGCATTTTCTATTGCTTCTGCGCCAGAATTGAAAAAAACAGACTTGCAGGCTTGTGATATCGGCACTTTATTTGACAGTTCGGTTGCTAGGGAAACATAAGGTTCATAAGGCATAACTGTAAAACAGGGATGTACAAACTGATCTATTTGATGCTTTATGGCTTCCAATACCCGTGGGTGGGAATGCCCCACATTCATGGTGCCAATACCACCGGCATAATCAATAAATATATTTCCATCCACATCCACCAAGCTTGAGCCTTCAGCTTTAGCAATAAAAACACCACAGACAGACCCATGGCCCCGGGCAACAGCCTTGGACCGCTGCTGGGATAGTTCTATGGATCTGGGACCTGGAATTTTTGTTTTAATCTTAACTTTCATAAATTATGTTTTCCTTCCTGCATCCAGATCATAAGGGAACCAGTAGTCCTTTTCCCGTATCTGGTAGTCGATCAAAATATGTTTAGGCTCACGGAATTCATCCAAGCCCTCGATACCCAGTTCACGACCTCCGCCTGACATTTTCATACCTCCAAATGGGGCGGCCTCATTATCGGTTAGTGGATCATTGATCCAGAACGATCCTGCTTTTATATCATTTGCTGCTGTGAGCGCTTTTTCCATATCGTTGGTGTAAATGTTACAGCCCAGGCCATATTGTGAGTTGTCTGCCAATTCAATAGCCTCCTCCAGATTCTTTACTTTTTGGATCGGAATGATGGGGCCAAATATTTCCATATTCATCATTTCCATTTCACGGGTAACGCGGTCAAAAACAGTGGGATTATAGAAATGTCCTTTTTCAAAATCTTTTGGACGACTCCCGCCGTATAGTAATCGCGCACCCTCTGATTTTGCCTTTTCAACTTTACCCTCTGTCTTCTCAAGTTGCATTTTAGAGGCCATAGGGCCCATATCAGTTTTTCCATGCATGGGATCACCCAGTCGAACCTTTTTGGCCTCTTCAACAACTGCTTCCGTAAATTTATCAGCAATGGATTCCATGACGAAAACACGCTCCAATGATGTACAAACCTGCCCCGCATTTAGTAACCCGCCCCAGGCTGTTCCTTTTGCCGCTATTCCCACGTCTACATCATCGCAAATAATGATTGGATCATTCCCGCCCAACTCCAAACTGGTCTTTTTCAATTGTACCGCCGCCATGGCAGCTATCTTTTTACCCGTTTCTACGCTACCGGTAAATGCTATCACCCGCGTGTCTGGATGTTCTACCAACGCCGCCCCAGTATCACCGTATCCAGTAACCATATTAATGATACCTTTTGGCAGATGATTACAGGCCACCTCCAACCAACGCATGATAGATAAAGGGGTTACTTCAGAGGGTTTCACTACAATTGTATTCCCGGCAGCCAGTGCCGGTGCCGTTTTCCAGGCCATGAGTAGCAAAGGATAATTCCAGGGAACTATACAACCAACAACTCCATATGATTCCTTAATAACCATGCTCATAGATCGGGGCGTAACGGGAGCCACCACACGACCGCGCTGGTCACGGCCGATCTCAGAATAATATTCAAAAATAGAAGCAATCCATTCGATCTCATCCAAACATTCTATAAGCGGCTTACCGCTTTCAGCCACTATGATTTCTGCAATGTCCTGATCATGAGCCCGGCTTTTAACCGCGACTTCGCGTAGCAGGTCCCGCATTTCCAGAGAACCCAGCAATCTCCACTCCTTCCAGGCAGATTTTGCCGCAGAAACTGCAGCGCCGACATCAGCGGAAGAACTGTTAGGAACTTTAGCAATAATCTCTTCTGTATAGGGGTTTTCTACTTCAAAAGTAGAATTATTGCTTCCACAAACCCACTCGTTGTTGATATAGTTTTTATGATTCATATAATACCTCTACAGATTTAATTAAAAGCCTGAACCGGTCCCACCACTCATAAATCGCCCTTCATTCCAAACCACCAATCCTTATTTTTATGGTCATAATCAATATATATATGTTTTGCTTCGCGGAACTCTTCAAGCGCTTCAATCCCGTGTTCCCGCCCGATCCCTGATTGTTTCATGCCGCCAAAGGGAGCTGCAATATTTTCCATTAGTGGATTATTAATACAGAAAGTTCCAGCTTTAATATTGTCTGCTGCCGTAAGAGCGCGTTCAATATCTCGGGTGAATATAGTGCATCCAAGACCATATCTTGTGGAATTGGCCATTTGAATGGCCTCAGCCATTGATTTTATCCTCTGAATGGGAATGATTGGACTAAATGATTCTTCAGTAACAATATCCATCCCAGAAGTCACGCGGTCAAATACAGTTGGCTCATAAAAATATCCTTTTTCAAAACTATCAGACCTTTGTCCGCCTGTAAGTACACGCGCCCCCTCTTTTTTAGCAAGATCCACTTTGTTGATGGTGTTTGTAAACTGTGTTTTCGAAGACATAGGCCCAACATCCGTGTCGTTATCCATCGGATCGCCAAGTTTTACTTTTTTTGCTTCTTCTACCAGGGCTTCAGTGTATCGATCAGCAATAGTATCATATACATATACACGTTCTACCGATGTGCACACCTGCCCTGAATTAACAAACCCGCCCCAGGAAGTTCCTTTTGCGGCAACAGCCACATCAGCATCATCACAAACGATCACAGGGTCTTTACCGCCCAGCTCCAGAGATACCTTTTTCAGATTATCGGAGGCTAATCTTGCAATTCTTTTCCCAGTGCGGACTGAGCCAGTGAATGTAATAACAGGGACATCCGGATGCTTAACCAATGCTTCACCGGCCTTCTGGCCATATCCTGTAACGACATTCATGACGCCAGGGGGCATGTCACCGCCCGCCACCTCTATCCAGTGAAGTATTGAAAGAGATGTAATTTCACTGGGTTTCATCACAATGGTATTTCCAGTAGCCAGGGCAGGTGCCAGTTTCCAACCCATTAAAGAAAGTGGGTAATTCCAGGGGATAATACAACCTACCACGCCATAAGGTTCATACCTGACCAGAGACATGGAATTTTTATCTACTGGAGCAACAATTCTCCCCACTTGGTCCCGGGCCAGTTCGCTGTAATATTCAAGGTATTCAGCGACATCCTCAATTTCGCCAATTGCATTGCTGAATGGTTTCCCCATTTCAGCAGAGATTGTTTTGGCCAGCTCAGCGGCATGTTTGCGAGATTTGGCGGCCAGGGTCCTCATGTAATCACGGCGTTCACCAGCGGTTAATTTTCTCCAACTTTCAAACGCTTCACGGGCGGCCTCCACAGCGTTGTTCACATCGGGTTCATCACTGGCCGGTACCTGGGCAATAACTTGTTCCGTAAAAGGATTCTCCACATCAAGAGTATTTCCAGATTTTGCACCGCACCACTCATTGTTGATATAATTTTGATAATTCATTGTTTCTCCCTTTGGAATTTTTTCAAAATCTGCCTGATATCTTTTACGAAAAAAATAAAAACCGCGATGGATCCTAAACCAAGGATTAGTACAGTGAACCAGGTAAACATTTCCCACCCGCTCATGATCGGCCTCCTTTGTCTAGGGCAAACCCGGCAAAAAACCCAATTAATGAGATGGGAATAGTAATGTACATAATGAATTCCTGTAGAAAATCCACCCCGAACCATTGAATGAAATATGTTTCATCCACCGGGTCGAATGTACCATATATCATAATATAGATATTTAAAATGATTGTAGACAATAATCCCAGGCCTGCGCTGAAAAACCCGGCCAACGGCCTCCTGAAACTGGGAATATAAATACCCAATAAAACAGGCGTCAGTGTGCTTGAAATCAAAATAGAGGCCAAAAAAACCCAGAGCCCCAGCATTTGTTCAAATGAAACAGCCATCGCAAATCCCAGGAACCAGGATAATAAAATACCGTATCGCGTTGTCTTGATCAATTCAATATCTGTTGCATCTGGTTTTAAGGCAGGTTTATAAATATCATAGGCTACGTTTCCACCAGCCACAAGGCAGTAGGAATCCAGGGTAGACATTTCCGTAGAAAGAACACCAGCAATAAATAATCCTAATGCCCCAGCAGGCAGAGCCGCGACCATGATCGTTAACAGAGCAGCGTCGGGAGCCACATCACCGGGAAGCAGCCCCTTCAAAACACCGACTTTTGCCGACATGGCTAAAATAGTAATCATCCAATCATAAGACCCCCAAATGAAAATTCCTATAATAAGGGCATTCCGGACACTCTTGTAAGATTTTGCAGCAAAGATTCGCTGGTAAAATGTGGGTTCCACTAAAATAGATAAACCCGTTGATGCATAAATAACGATCAGCCAGGTGGATAGATCACCCATCGTGTCGAAGTAGTTTGGTTCCAGTGTGTCAATCATGGAATCGAATCCGCCGATCAAATTCATGGCAAAAGGGAAAGCAAGAGCCAACACCACGCACATCATTACAAATTGAATCGAGTCTGTAAGCACCACAGCCCAGAACCCCCCGGTAAGTGTATAGACCAACGCGATTCCGCCAAGAACAAGCATCCCCACGATCGGTTTCCACCCAAGGATAACATCACCTAACATTCCAAATCCATAAAGAGACAATGCCGGCAGGGAATAAATGAAGGATGTTACGGCACCAACATACCTTGTCTTTTTACCATAATATTTATCAAGGATATCTGGAAGACTCTTGAAATTTTCTTCCCGCAACCGCTGAGCCAATAAAAATGCCGCAACAAGAAAGAAGGCATAGGTTGGCCGTGCATAACCAAACCAGGCCACAACACCATCTGTAAATCCCAGTTGCGAATCTCCAAACAATACATCGATACCATAGTATGTTGAAATCAAGGTTGTTATCAAGAGCGGTGTTGTAAGCGATCTGCCAGCAAGAAAAAAGTCATCAAAATCAGTATGTTTTTTTGCGAACCACAGCCCAACGCCCACCATTCCTGAAAGATATAAGGCAATAATCACATAATCGATTGTAGAGATAGCGCCCATGGTTTTATGAGATCCAGTCTAATAATCGATAATATTGAGCTGCAAATGGTAGAAACCAAGGCTCCTTTCTATAAAAGAACATGGTTTGATGCGATATTTCTTTATAAGGACTTCGTTCTTTTTGACCCGATATGAGCAACCCCAATTCTGTTCCAAGATAAGTGGCAATAGACAGACCATGTCCACCGTATCCAAAAGCATAGTGAATCCCGTTGATTTCTCCGATGTGAGGCATTAGGTCAAAAGTGATTCCCAGCTTCCCTGTCCAGGTATGGGTGAATTCATAGTCGTTCAATTCTGGAAAAACCGCGCAGACCTGCTGGGAAAGAATTGCAGCGCTTTCATGCAGGTCCAGGTCTGTACTCAAATCATTGCGCCCGCCCCACAGCATCCGCCCATCCGGCGTAAGGCGAAAATAGTTGATGAACCATTTGGAATCATAGAACATGCGCTGTTTCGGGCTCAGTTTCTCCTGGAGGTCTTTTGCTAGGGGCTCTGTCACAATAATATAGCTACCCACGGGAAAGATCTTACGCTTAAGTCCCGGCACCAGCATATCTGTATATCCATTTGTAGCAATAATTACTTCTTTGGTTTTTAGAGCGCCTTTGGATGTGATTACTTCATACCCGGCCCCCTTCCTGCTGATCTTCTCTGCTCGGGTGTTTTCACAAAGAATAGTACCATGATTAGCAACAGCCCTAGCTAATCCATCTACATACTTGGCTGGTTGAAGGCCTCCACTGGACTCATCAGAAAGTCCGCCATAATAAGCATTGGTTCCAATTTCAGACCGAATCTGCTCTCTGGGAACGACCGTCTTTTCATGGCCCATTTCTCTTTTGATCCATGCCGCATATTCAGGCAGTTCATCGTAATGGGACTGCTTGTATGCTAAAGCAATGTGGCCTTTCCGGGACCAATCACAATCAATGTTTTCTTCAATAATGATCTGCTCTAGAAGATCGATTGCATCGACAGATGATCTCCAAAATTCACAGGCGTAATCCAACCCATATTTTTTATGAATCTTGAAAATATCCTGCTTAAGTCCCGGTGTTGCCATGCCTCCATTGCGGGAACTTGCACCCCAACCGATTGTATGCTGATCTATAACGGCCACTAAATAACCTGCTTTCGCCAGTGTTCGCGCCGCAGCTAGTCCTGTGTAGCCACTTCCAACGATAGCAACATCTACATTCGATGGAAAGACATCGACAATAGGAAGATCAGATGATCGTGAAAACTGATCTGACCAAAAAACTTCAGTTTTCATTTTATTTGTCTAATGTTCGTTTTACCGCTTCCTGAAACTTGTTTAGGGTTTCATCAATGATCTCATTGGAATGAGATTCACAAAGAAACCAAGGTTCTCGAGAATCCCCCTCAGCCCAGACACCCAGATGGTAAAGGTGGGTTAAAATTTTCTCATACATTTCTTCATCAGTGTGAGAAAAATCCCGCACTTCCTTGACCGGGTTTTCCGTAATCAAAAAACTTTGAATATTGGGATGCCCGGTCATCTGGTGCGGCAGATTTGCTTCCGTCAAAATCTGGTCCAGGCCGGCCTTGAGTCTTTCACCCCGCCGGGCCAGGTTGTCCAGTACAGGCGATGCGGTAAGAATATCCAATACGGCTTTTGCCGCCGCCATGCTGAGCCCGTTGCCGCCAAACGTACCAGCGTGGGTCACATTTCCGCCGCCAACCACATTCATAACATCCTTATTGCCGCCAAACGCAGCTACGGGAAAACCATTCCCCAGACTTTTTGCATAGGTAGAAATATCCGGGATTACGCCGTAGGCTTCCCGAGCTCCGCCGTTGGCCAAGCGGAACCCGGTCTTGACTTCATCAAACACCAATACAATACCATATTTATCACATAAACTTCTGAGGTGAATAAGAAACCCATTATTTGGCTCAATCCCGGCAATGTTTCCCAGACAGGGCTCAACAAACAAAGCTGCCACCTCACCATGATGGTTTTTTATACACTGTTCTACTGCATCAAAATCATTGAAGGGCAGGCAATAGACATAGTCTCTTATTTTGTCCGGTATGCCTGAACCAACCTGGGCCGGGGTGGGAGCAGACCGCTCACCCAAAGCGCTGACGGGAGAAGAAGCAGTGCTGAACAAAACATAATCATGGGCGCCGTGATACTGCCCCTCGAACTTGATAAATTTCTCCTTATTTGTATATCCTCTGGCGGTACGCAATGCATGCATGGTTGCCTCTGTCCCTGTGTTGGTAAAGCGGAGTTTTTCCATTCCCGGGACCATTTCCTTGATCTTTTCCGCTACATCCACTTCCAGTTCTGTGGTAGCAGCGAAGGTGATACCGTTTTCGATAGCGGCAGCAACCGCCTGATTCACACGGTCATCAGCATGACCTAAAATAATTGGTCCCCAGCCCAAGCGGTAATCAATGAATTCATTACCATCTGCATCCCACATCCGGGCACCTTTACCGCGGGAAATGATTGGGGTTTCATCTTTGCCAAGATAACGAAAATTGGAACTTACTCCTTTGACAAGGACACTTAGAGCGCGGTCAAAAATGGGTTGAGATTTTTCTCTATTGAACATGCGGTTCTCCCGATTGGTGAAAAAAGACTACATTGTTATTTAATGGTAAAGTGGCGAGAAATCTAATTGGTCATATGTGTCGGGAGCAAGCGTCCAAAATTTATGGAAAGCACAGTATATTACCCGTCATATTATAAAAGGAATGAATAGGAAAAGGAATATGGGAAAACGGCGTATGCCGTTTTGGACAACGGTAGCTGCCATGTTTGTGATTTATTGCGGGGGCCCTTTTGGCATTGAGGAGGTGGTACCGCGCTCCGGACCGACCCTAGCTATCGCAGGGATGCTATTTATGGCAATCTTCTGGGGAATTCCCAGCATCCTTCAAAACAGTGAATTGATCAGCGCTATTCCCATGGAAGGCGGCGTATATCAATGGTATAAAAAAAGCTGGGGACCGTACTGGGGATTTCAATTGGGGTGGCTGGAATGGCTCACATGGATGTTTGATGCGGCGCTGTATCCCACCCTGCTGGCAGAATATTTTGTCGTCTTCATCTGGCCCGATGCCCCTTTTTACATCTCATGGGGGCTGACAATTGGCGTCATCTGGCTGGCTGTTTTTTTAAATATTCGTGGAGTAAAAACAGTAGGACCCTTGTTTAACCTCCTGATCTGGATTCAGGTAATGCCGCTTCTTGTACTTGTTTATTATGGAATTGGACTGATTGATTTAAATATCTATAAAGCTCTACACATCCCGCCAGAAACAGATTTGAATACAGCCTTAGTGTTTGCCATGATCTTCGGGATGTGGAATTTTTCCGGTTACAGCGGGTTGGCTTCAGCTGCGGATGAGATTGAAGATTCTGTGCACAACTATCCCCGGGCGCTCTTTATTACAATGGGTCTTTCCATCGTCGCCTATGTGCTGCCTCTTATGGTGGGGATCGCCGTTGATCCAAACTGGTATACTTGGGATGAAGCTCAACTAAACCTAGTTGCCTTTGCACTAGGAGGATCGGCATTCGCGTGGTGGTTCAGTTTTGCAGCGCAGACTTCAAATTTTGGTCTCATTAATGGGGAAATGCTACTTATGTCTCACTTGTTAAAAGCAATCGCTGACGACGGTCATTTGCCTAAAATAGTATCAATGCAGAATAAAAAGCATGCAACACCAATAGGAGCATTGATCGCTCAAGGGGTCATTCTTAGCATTATGACCACAGGTATGAAATTTATAGACCTTCTGGTTGTGGGTACCTGGATCAGTATTCCTCTGTATATTATTGGATTTGCCGTCTTTATCTCCCTCCGTTATACTCAGCCGGATTTACCCCGGCCATTTAGGGTTCCAGGTGGTATGATTTTCCCCTGGCTTACAGCCTTGATTCCGGCAGCGATTGCCATATATATATTGATCTACACACCGGAAAAATATCTAGCTGAAACAGTTCCTCTTTTATTGTCTGGTTTTGTTTTACACTGGCTGTGGCGTCGTATCAGGAAACTATAATGCTGCTTTAGGTGTAAACTAAAGCAATAGATGTATGCAGATTGCCCCACTGCTTTATAACATACAATAAATATTGATCAGTTATAACCCAATTTTTTCAGCGGTAAGATTCAAACACAATCGAGCCTTTGCTATTAGATCATCAATTTCATCATTGGATATAATCAGTGGAGGCGATATGATCATTGTATCTGCAACTGCGCGCATGACAAGACCATTGTTAAAACAAAAATCACGGCATACCATCCCAACATTTTGTTTTTCTGGGAAACCCTCTTTTGTTTCTTTATTTTTTACCAGTTCCAAGGCACCAACCATACCCACGCCTCTGGCTTCGCCCACTAAAGGATGGCTGCCTAATTCTAACCATCTTTTCTGTAAATAAGGGCTAGTCTCATTTTTAACCGTGTCGATAATATTTTCTTCTTTCAGGATGCAAATATTTTTTAGGGCTACCGCACAAGCAGCAGGATGACCGGAATAGGTAAATCCATGGTTAAAATCACCACCCTTATCAATTAATGTGTTGGCAACACGATCGCCTACCATGAGACCGCCTATGGGTAAATATCCAGAAGACATTCCTTTGGCTATAGGCATTAGATCCGCATGAATGGAAAAATAATCAGAACCAAACCATTCGCCCAACCGTCCAAAACCACAGATCACCTCATCCGCAATCAGTAAGATACCGTATTTGTCACAAATTCTTTGAATTTCTGGCCAATAGGTTTCTGGAGGAATAATAACGCCGCCCGCTCCCTGCACAGGCTCGCCGATAAATGCAGCTATACGGCTCTCCCCAATTTTTTTGATCCTTGCTTCAAGATCCTTTGCTATCTTTATTCCAAACTCATCCGGAGACAGTTTGCCACCATTGCCAAACCAGTAAGGCTGTGCTATATGTTCAATGTCGGTTAGAATGCCACCCTGTTCATGCATCAATTTCATTCCACCTAGGCTGGAACCGGCAACGGTACTACCGTGATATGCGTTTTCCCGGCTGATAATGACTGTTTTTTCAGGTTTCCCCTCTAGGGCCCAATAATAACGGACCATGCGGACAACTGTATCGATTGCCTCTGATCCGGAATTGGTGAAAAAGATATGATTGAATTGGGATGGGGAAATATCAACAAGTGTTTTTGATAATTCAATGGCTGGTGGATGTGTAGTTTGAAAAAAGTTGTTATAGTATGGAAGCTCCCGCAATTGCTCGTAGGCTGTATCTGCCAGCTCTTTGCGTCCATAGCCTACATTAATGCACCATAATCCGGCCATAGCGTCCAGAATTTTATTTCCGTCTGAATCCCATAGATAAACGCCGTCAGCATTTGTAATAACACGAGTTCCTTTTTCCATGAGAGCTCTATGATCTGTAAATGGATGTAGGTGGTGTTTCCCATCAATTTCTTGCAATTGTTTTGTATCATAAGAACTTGTCATTTTATTATCTATTTTAGTTTTGTATCAGCGTGGTTTTTGCAGGCTTCCCCAAATAGTTTAAAAATATTTTTATAGAATGGGATCTCCATCAACTTCCACTCCGGATGCCACTGAACAGCCAGAGTAAATGCTTTAGCATCTATTACAGAAAATGCTTCAATTAATCCATCTGGAGCTGTGGCTTCAATTTCCAACCCTTCACCCAATTGATTGATGCCCTGCCAATGAACAGAATTTACCACGGGTTCTTTATCATCTGAGATTTGATCTAAAATTCCACCTTGGACGAGGGAGATGGAGTGGGCGAATTGGTACTGGTCATCAATTTCTAATGTTGAATCTTCACGGTGGTCCATCAATCCTGGTTGCTCATGAACATTTTGATGCAATGAGCCGCCAAAAGCTACATTCATTTCCTGGCAGCCCCGGCAGATGGCAAGGATAGGAATTTTAGCTTTAATGGCTTCTGGAATTAATGACAGGATAGTAGCGTCCCGCTGGGGATCATACTTGGTGTTTTTTTTTCCTGTCTGGCCATTATATTGATGGGGTTCAATATTTGAGTAACTCCCTGTAAGCAATAGGCCATTGATGGTTTTGATAAGTTTTTTCTGGTGTAAGTTTCTGCCTATAGCAGGGATTAATAGCGGCAGGCCGTCTATAGAACTCACCACAGCCTGCACATACTTAACGGCGGTCTGGTAATAATAAAGACCGCCGTGTTCTTCAAAACAAGTGGAAATACCGATTACTGGCTTGGGCATAAGCGTAATGTTTATGGTGTGATTGTTATTTAGGTAATATTATAATTCAATGTACTTCACAGGTTGTCAATTGTATTGAACGCTTGCTGAATACTGAACGATTTATTAGTCTTCACACTTCTTTACAGGTAAATTTAAATTAAAGGCTGAATAAATGCCTACGATAAAACCAGCTGGTTATAATCAGTACCTAAAAAACAATCCCAATGTAACAGGGATTGATTTGCTCATTGCGGATCTCAATGGAGTGTTGCGAGGTAAACGCGTGCAGCCAAGTGCGTTGCAAAAAGTGTTTAAGGATGGAATTTGCCTGCCCGCGTCTGTATTTGCTCTTGATATTACCGGAGTAACAGTAGAAGAAACTGGCTTAGGGGTTTCCCAGGGCGACTCTGACAGAATTTGCCACCCCATCCCCGGTACCTTGGCGAATATTCCCTGGCATCAAAAAGAAATGGGACAATTGCTCATGACCATGTATGAAGCCGATCACCAGCCGTTTTTCGCTGATCCGCGACAGGTGCTCCACGGTATTTGTACAAAGTTTAAAGAACTCAGGCTCACCCCCGTAGTAGCGGTTGAGCTGGAGTTTTATCTGCTGGATAAGCGAAGAGATAAACAAAAAAACCCTCAGCCTCCCATTTCTCCTGCTACAGGTAAACGGGAACACAATACTCAGGTCTATGCTATGAACGATCTGGACGACTACGGAGAATTTTTAGAAACAGTTTCCAAAGGCGCATATATTCAAGGCATTCCTGCGGATACAGCACTGGCAGAATACGCCCCAGGTCAATTTGAGATCAATTTAAAACATAAACCTGATCCGCTGACTGCGTGCGATAATGCTATTTTGCTTAAGCGGCTGATCAAAGGAGTTGCCTGGAACTTGGGGCTTCAGACCACCTTTATGGCTAAGCCCTATGCAAAACAGGCCGGAAGCGGCATGCATATCCACGTTAGTCTTTTAAATAAAGAGAAGAAAAATATTTTTATGGACTCCAAAAGTGGAACTGGTTCAACAACCCTTCATTATGCAATTGGCGGCATGGCAGACACCATGGCGGAAAGTATGGCAATTTTTTGTCCCAATGCGAATTCTTACAGGCGGTTCCAGCCAGATCTCTATGTTCCCATGGCGCCTACGTGGGGCCTGGATAACCGTACAGTGGCGCTGCGCATTCCTACGAGCCCGGAAAGTGACAAGCGGATTGAGCACCGTGTTTCCGGCGCGGATGCAAATCCGTATCTTGTAGTTGCTGCTATACTTGCCGGGATATATAATGGGATCGAAAATAAAATTAACCCCCCAGAAATAACGATGGGCGATGCCATAGAAAAACACCCGGCATCCTTGCCCATGACTTGGATAGAAAGCTTAAAAGCATTTTCAAATGGGAAAACAATAAAAGAGCTTCTTGGCACTGATTTTTCCCATGTATATTATCAAACCCGCTATAAGGAGATGCAGGAATTTGACCGGCATGTCACACCTCTGGAAATAGATTGGTATCTGAGGACGGTGTAAGGTGCTGTTTATCCTAAAGAAATTGGTTCTCTCATATTCGTCTAATTAATTGTATAAAATGGTATTTGATACTATAATTGATTATTAATAATACAGGGAATAAACCCGGTAAGAGATAGGGAGTATTATATGCAACCAATAAAGCTATTAACTGTTTCTCTTTTATTGTGCACAACAATTTTTGGACAGGAACTGTGTCCGCCGGCATTTGTTGACGCCTATTTTTTTGATGAAGAGGTTCTTTTGGATTGGCATCAAACATCATTTTATGGAAACCTGCTTTTTGACGAATGTTTTTCAGCGTGTTCTTTGGCAATAAACACCATGGTAATTGATCATGTAGATGACAATGGCCAGGGAGGATGGTTTCGAGGAACAACCGGGGATACAATAGATTGCGGCTCAGGAATGTTCCCATGCGAAGATGGAGGAAATGATCATTTTTCCGCCCGTGCAATGTATACGGGTTCGGATACGATTTCGGTTGATAGTCGGCTGATCACCAGCTCGATTGACCTGACCACATCCACAACAGCATATATTGAATACATTGAGTCATATACTTGGTCCGAGGATGCAAACGACTCCAATATGGTAGAGGTTTCCACGGATGGTGGCGCCACCTGGAATGTAATTCACGCATCTAACCCCGAGGATGTGGCTGAAGATATCTGGTTTGTAACATTAGATATATCTGAATTTGCAGGGAGTGAAATATTAGTTGCCTTTCGTTATTATGACTCTATGGGCTATGGGGAAAACTGGTTAGTGGATGATATCAAAATATGGGGTGATCATGGTGAAGTAGGAGATACTTGTGGTACGTTCCAAAATTATAATATTTATATGGACGGCGCTCTTATCGGTACATCAAATGTGGAAAGCTATACAGCCACAGGACTGGAAAATGGTACAGAATACTGTTTTCAGGTCACAGCGGCTTATAGCGAAGGTGAATCGGTCTCCAGCGCAGAGGTATGTTCGACACCCATGGGTCCGTTTCAAGCCAATCCCACGAGTTTTAATTTTGAGACCCTGGCAATGGGGGAGTATAGGCAAGACACACTGATACTCCAGAACTATGATACACTGGATGCAGGTTTTGAAATAACATCCATAGAATTATCTAATGTGGATGCGGCCATGGATTTACTGGTTGATAATATGGAAGGGAGCTTCAGTGGTTTTTCTGATCTTGATGGCTGGCTCGGTTTGTGGGGCATAGGTGATTCAATATCCGCATCATCAACCTATACGAGTTTTATTGTCCCGGATGATGGCGGACAATTCGCTTTTCTCAATGATGATGTGTTTGGCGCTGGTGCTGATCCCACCGATTCCTGGCTTGTTTCTGATGAAATTCAAGTTGATGGTTGGTATCCAGTTTTTCTTCTCGCAGATATATTTTTCCCGGATACCGATGGTCCCTGCTGGACAAATAATTTATACTCCGACGATTTGCTCATCCATGTGTCTGTAGAAGACGACACAAGCTGGATACTGGTTGATTCCACCTTGTATACAGGATGGAACTGGCAGTCTTACATTTACAATTTGGCACCCTATATTGGCGATGCTAGCAGTTTTAAAGTTGCTTTCCAATATCATGATTGCGACGGCAATTGGGGCTACGGTGTTGCCCTTGATAATATTGCTATCAAAGAAGGAGATGATTTCACCTGGATCACGGTATCACCTTATAGCGGCACACTTGATGAAATGGGCGGTATAAATGATTCCGCAAATATTGTTGTGGGTGTTTATGGCCCCTATAACGGTTTTAGCGCAGCAGACGAAGTGATTGTAGCTTCCGGAGAACTTGAGATAACCGTACAGGTAGGCGTCGGCGTACAAGTATCTATCGAAGAACCGGGGATTGCACCCCTGCAGTTTGCGCTTCATCAGAATTATCCAAACCCCTTTAACCCTGAAACAATGATTCGTTTTGATGTTGCAGATAAAACTGATGTGAGCATATCGGTTTATAATATACTGGGCGAAAAAGTCACCACACTGTTAAAAGGGAGTTTGGAAACCGGGACTTATCACGTACAATGGAATGGTGTTTCAGACCAAGGAAAAACATTACCATCAGGGATGTATTTTTATGAGCTAAAAAGCCCGCTGTTTCATTCTGTTAAAAAACTGGTATTGGTTAAATAAGCCTGAAAACCTATTTGTTTCGGTCGAAAGCTTGCTGGAAATGACATTGATTTTCAGACACCGGCCCAATGTCTTTATTTGTCTGGTTTTCTTGGTCCAGACAGTTTTTGGCGGAACCACAGGAAAACTTGCCGGTAGGGTTACAGATAAAGACAAAAATGAACCGCTGATTGGTGCAAATGTGATGGTTGTAGGAACAACACTTGGTGCGGCAACGGATCTTGATGGAAATTATTATGTTTTGCAGGTGCCGCCAGGAACGTATTCTATAAGATTCACTATGATTGGCTACCAGTCTCTAGTGATCAATGATGTAAGAGTAAAAGTGGATCTAACCACAACAATAAATGGAGCTCTGGTAGAAAGCGTGGTTGGGTTGGAAGAGGTGGTTGTTCAGGCTGAACGAGCCATGATTCAGACCGATGTGACCTATTCTCAAGCCAATATCAGCAGCGAAGAGGTTGATCTTCTTCCCGTGGAAGAATTCCAGGATGTGATAGCACTTCAGGCCGGTGTTGTGGTTACAGGCGGCGATATTCATGTAAGAGGCGGCAGGGGGGGTGAAATTTCCTATATGGTAGACGGCATTACCGTTACAGATCCGTATAATGCCGGTGTTGCGATTGAAATTGAGAATAATGCTATTCAGGAGCTGCAATTCATCAGCGGAACCTTTAATGCGGAATACGGACAGGCTATGTCCGGAATTGTCAATATTGTAACCAAAGATGGTGATTACAATCATTTTTCTGGAAATCTATCCCTTAATGGTGGCAGTTATTTTTCAAAAGGCGACCCATCCTTTACAATTATTCCAGGTTATGAAACTGAACCTGAAAATGAAGTGAATGCGACAGATATGAATCTGTTTCCTCGCCTGGATAAATTTATCCCCTCTACTGTGCAGGATCTATCGGGCAGTTTAAGCGGGCCTGTTATTCCTGGCCGGATATCCTTTTTTGCTTCCGGTCGAATTAAAAGGGATAATGGTTATTTGAAAGGGCAGCGAATTTTCGACCCTCACTCCTTTATATGGGTAGATGAAAACAACAATTATGAGATCGATGATTCGTTAGGACTGGGCAATGGCTATGTCCCTTCACTTTCTAGTCGAACCGCCGGCGAATCCCTGAGGAAAGCAATTGACAGCCTGAGGCGGGCTGATGAATTTGATTGGATTTCCATGGACTGGAGTGAACAAAAAACAGGACAACTCAAGCTCAGCTGGCGGTTTACACCCCGCATTAAATTAAGCTTTAACCGCATGTACAGCGAAACGCATTCACAATATTATGATCATTCCTATCGTTGGAACCCCGATGGTCGACCGCATGAGTTTCAAACCAACACTGGGAATCTTTTCCGGATGGATATTTCTCTAAGCCAGTCTACATTTGCCAATATATTGTTTTCCAACGCTGTTAATCACTTCCGAAGGCATTTGAGTGATGACCCCGATTACTATAAACAGATACAGAACGAATTTGATGGATGGGCCTCGGATCCATTGAGTGATAATTTGTATGAAGTAGATCCCAAAATATTTGATTTTGCAACTGGCAATAATTTTTATGTAGGCGGTCAATATATGGGTATTTACAATCGCAAATCGATCGTAAATACTCTAAAAACTGAAATTACCAGCCAGATCAACTCAAAGCATCAGATCAAATCAGGATTTGAATATCGGAAAACCAATATCACAATGAACGATATTACGGTCCAGTACAATGCGTATACAAACTTTGATCCTGTATATTCAAACCCATTGGTATCTCCAACCCATGATGCATTTTCTTCAGGCGGAGATGACGGAAGAAATCCTGTTGAGATCTCCGGGTATATCCAGGATAAAATCGAATCGGATGAAATAATTGTCAATGTTGGATTAAGATATGATTATTTCGATCCACAGTGGAAAATTGTAAACGACACAGAAGACCCCAATTATTTAATACCACTAAAACCAATTAACAGATGGTTTGATACAGATGGCAATGGGGAAATATCGGATGAAGAAATGACCAGTAATAATTTAAAAAGTGATAATGATCGTTTAGAATCTAACGCATATGGAGATACCTGGTTTGAAATGGTTAACCCCAAAACTCAAATAAGCCCTCGCTTTGCCCTGGCGTTTCCTATTACAGATAAAGGATATCTGCATTTTTCCTATGGGCATTTTTTCCAGAACCCAAATTTTAGTTATATATACACCAATCCCGAATTTGAGGTGCCAGCTGCGTCAGGTGTGAATACAACCATGGGCAATGCCGATATGGAAGCCCAAAGAACAACCCAGTATGAGATCGGCTTCTCTCAGCAAATAGGCCAGGATGTGGGGATAGAGATCACAGGCTATTTTAAAGATATCCGCAACCTGAATGCGACAAAGATTCATAAATCATTTATTGCCGGCGATCGATATGGTATGTATGTGAATAAAGACCATGCAAACTCGCAGGGCATTACCATTGCACTTTCCAAAAGATCGTTGCAAAATTTTTCAGGAAACCTGGATTATACTTATTCTGTTTCTGAGGGAAACGCATCCGACCCAACAGCTGCATTTTATGATGAACAATCCAACGTAGAACCAGAAAAGATGCTGGTGCCGCTAGACTGGGATCAGCGCCATACCATCAACGCCACCATGACCTATCACCCGACAGCGATGTCGGGTATAAGTCTTGTTTTTAATTATGGCAGTGGATTTCCTTATACCACAGAATTTGTTGGCGTTCGTACTGCTTTTGAAAACAATGCGCTGAAACCGGCTTCTTCCAATCTGGATCTGAAAAGTTATTACAATTTCATTTTTATGAGAAAGCGCCAGATATCCGTACACATCAATATTTATAATTTTTTTGATGTCCGCAATGAAGAAACTGTTTATAATGATACAGGGCGTTCCACCTATTCGCTGTTACCGACTTACACAGCACAATACAGTGGTCCAGCCCTAAACACACTGGAGGAATATCTCGTGAGGCCTCACTATTATTCGGCACCAAGACAGATTAAAATTGGATTAAGCGTTTCTTTATAGTTGCCTGATGAAAAAATATTTTATTCTTTTTCTGTTTTTACCCTTGATGGCCGGAGACTATCCCAAGAAACCGGTAAAAAATCAAAATCCCTTGTTTCGAACCCCTGCCAAAACGACAGCAAATATAGATCGAAAATATGGCGATCATTCCGGAAACAGGGTCCTGTGCCGTTTTTATAATTTTGGCGGTATTGGAGATGCCGGCGGCAGTTTTTCCGGGATCTATCCTATCGGCTCGGGCCACGCATATTTTTTTGAATTTACGCCGGTGGTTGCTGCCAGCGTCGTTGATACAGCAGGATACAGGAGGCATATCATCTCTGATGGCGCTGTTAATCTTGTTGATGATTCACCGGAAGGAACACCCTGGGGTTTTGAGCCGCTGCCGGGCTATGCGAACCCGAATCAAGAATATATGGCAATGAGTACTATACCAAAATCATGGCCCAGTTTCTGGCCCAACAGGGCCAGTGACTGGAATGGGGTTTGGAATGGGCAATATGGGAAATATGTAAGAGCGGATCAGGAATCCTATTTTGTCATGGATGATTACTACAATAATGAATTTGCTTTTTTCCCTGACAACAATGATATGGATCAAGATCTTCGCAGGGCTGGCTTGGGTATTGAAATTGAAGCAAGGGGATACCAGTGGAATCACCCGGCAGCAGAAGATATCATCATTGTTACATATTGGATAATGAATGTAGGCTCATCAAGGCTGGATAGTGTCATTTTTGGAATGTATGGTGATGCAGATGTAGGCGGGGCATCAGATTTTTCTGATGACGATGCCTGGTTCGATACAGAAAACGATATGGTATATCAATGGGATCATAATGGCTGGAGCAATTCTTATGGAGGTTTTAAGCCTGTCTATTTCGGCTGGAGTTTTTTAGAATCTCCCGGCAACCCTCATGATGGTATTGACAATGATGAAGACGGCATGATCGATGAAAGTCAGTTTGACGGCATTGACAATGATGGAGACTGGCTGATGGAAAGAGATGATATCGGCTCCGATGGGCTTGGTGAATACCATATTGATTATCCCGGGCCTGATCCAGACGGCACCGAAGGTAACGGTGTCCCAGATTTGGGAGAACCTAATTTCGAGATCACTGATAATGATGAGTCAGATCAAATTGGGCTGACAAGTTTCTATTCTGCCCCATATCCCAGCATCCAGCCAGATAATGATGAGGTCATGTGGAATCAACTGGCTCCGGGCACATTTCAGGTTCCTGCCCAGAATATTGACCAGACATTCCTTTATGGATCTGGCTATATCTCCTTGGAGCCGGGGGAAAGAAAAAAGTTTGCAGTGGCAATGGTATTTGGTGAAAACATGGCGGACATCACCCGGAATACGAATACGATGCAAAATATATATGATAATGATTACAGTTTTGCAAAGCCACCCCTAAAACCGACAATGACAGCCGTCCCTGGAGATAAAAAGGTCACCCTTTACTGGAATGATTTTGCAGAAAAATCCATGGACCCAATCTATGGGTCAGATTTTGAAGGTTATCGGGTTTATCGCAGCACAGACCCCGGTTTTATCGATGCTTATACCGTAACAGATGCCTATGGAAATATAACCTTTAAAGAACCTCTTGTTATTTTTGATCTGAAAAATGGCCTAAAAGGACCGCACCCAATTGGCTTCAACGGTGTTCAGTTTGATATGGGAGAAGACTCGGGGCTGCAGTATCTCTATGTTGATTCAAACAGTGTAATAAATGGTCAAAAATATTATTATGGAGTTACCGCTTACGATAAAGGATACGATCTTGATTTTTATGAAAAAGGTTTTGCTGAACGGGAAAACCTGCAGGAAATTGCCCCGTCTGAGTGTTCAATCATCATGGACCTGGATTATAAAGGCAATGTGGTGAATGTGAGTGAAAATGCTGCAATTGTTACGCCCAATGTCACAGCAATAGGATATGTGCCGCCTAATAAAGCGATAGAGGGCGAAAGCTTTGTTAAACGTATTTCGGGATATGGTTCAGGCAGGGTAGAAATTGAAGTGGTGGATCCATATACAGTAAAAGACAATAATGAATACCAGATCGTCTTTGACACCCTTCAAACGGCGAACGATGTTGTTTTCAATGTTCGCAATCAGGAGGAGGTTTTAGAAACATTACCAATTCTGGACAGCATTGCCAGGACATCATATGCTTACCTGGACTCTAATACCGTATTGGTGACCAACCATTCCGGAAATAATACATATACGCCAGGAGTTGACTATACTTTTAATGCAGAATTAGGTCTTTTTGCGGTAACTAATGCAGAAATGCTTCAAACAGAAGCCCTAACAGTCAGTTATAAATATTATCCTATTTTTCATGGGAATGCCATGAACGGGGAAATGGACAATCCTATTTTTGATGGCATGAGAATTTTTCTGTATGATTCTGATGTGGGCTTAAATGAGGATTCGACCCTATGGACCATCGGGAACTGTAATTACCGCCACAATGTTAATGTCAGTCGTATTTACCCCGCCGATTTTGAGTTGCAATTTGAAGGAAATATTAGAGATTCAATATCGGTTGATGCGTATGGTACCCACGCACCATTCATTATTAAAAATGTCACTCACGAAGACAGCCCTCCATTCAGAATATCAGATTATGACCAAGATGATGAATGGGATCCGGATGAACCAATTATGATTCGACCCTATGAAGGACAAACATCACCATTGATTACCATACGATTTTACCAGGATTCCCTGGATATTACCGAAACAATAATCTTTGATACCTTATTTAGCGGAAGCGACACTGTTTATACAGATACAACCATTTATGATACCACCTTCTTAGAAGTAATCGACCCGGTCCAGGGAGACATATTTAAAGTTGCGATTAACAGGCCGTTTTCTATGGCGGACATTTATTCTTTTACATCTACTGCCTCAAAAATAGATAGAGCGGAAGCAAAAGACCTCCTGAATCAAATTGCAGTTGTCCCCAATCCCTATGTCGTAACAGCTTCTTGGGAACCGAAACATATATATCAATCCGGGCGCGGTCCTAGAAAAATTGATTTCATCAATCTGCCCAGTAAATGCACGATTAAAATATTTACACTATCCGGGTATCTGGTTGACACCATTGAACACAGCACTTTCAACGAAAACGGCTCCGAATCATGGGATATGTTATCCAAAGACGGTTTAGAAATTTCATATGGTGTTTATTTGTATCATGTTGAGGCGGAAGACATAGGAGAAACCACAGGAAAATTTGCGGTGATCAAGTAATGAAAAGATTTATTACATTATACAGTTTTTTCTGTATACTGTTGGCGCAAACCAATGTAGCAACCACAGCGGCTTCCTTTCTAGAAATCGGCGCAGGTGCAAAGTCGCTTTCCATGGGCGGTGCTTATGTGTCTGTTGCCAATGATGTAAGTGCATTATACTGGAATCCATCAGGGATTGTGAATGTGGAACATCCATCAGTACATATTTATCATTCGCCATGGCTTGTTAAAACCAGTTTCTATCATGGTGGCGCCGTAGTGCCTATGGGTCAGGCAGGTGTTCTGGGTGTTTCCTATACCACTGTAACCATGGATGAAATGGATGTGCGTACTGTGACGTATCCTGATGGTACCGGAGAAAAATTTAATGTCAGCAATTTAGCCATGGGAATTGCCTATGCGAAAAAATTAACGGATCGTTTCTCTTTCGGTTTTCAAACCAAGTTTGTCCAGGAGAAAATTTGGAAGATGCGGGCCAAGGGGCTGGCTGTAGATATAGGGACGCTGTTTTTAACCACCAGCGGTATGCGGATCGGGATGAGCATTTCTAATTTTGGCGGTAAAATGGGTATGGGCGGGATCAATACCGCTGTCGATTATGATGTGGACGAAACTATCTATGGCAATAACGATAAAATAGACGCCCACTTAGACGCCGCCGAATGGCCTCTGCCGCTGATCTTTCGGTTCGGGGTCAGTCGGGATTTTGCACTGCCCGGCAAGCAGCGCATAACAGTGGCCGCTGATGGTGTCCACCCTAACAATAATGTGGAAACGGTGAATATGGGTCTGGAATATGGTTTTTCTGAGATATTATTTCTGCGCCTGGGTCGTTCGCATTTGTTTATGGAAGACGCACAGCAGAATGGCCTATCTTATGGGCTGGGCCTGAATTATAAAATTCCACGGGGCCCACAGCTGCGAGTTGATTATGTATTGCAGCCTTTCGGTGTATTCAACAATAATACGGGCTACTCCATTTATATTACTTTTTAGTTTATTTAATTACGAAACAAGAGATCAAAACATAATATTAGTGTAAAAAATTAATTTAACTGGATTTTTTTACTAGGCTTCCGCGAGGTATTAGCTTACCAGATTTAATGGAAGTTGAAAATATATAGTTACGATTCTTGTATTGTGTATTTTTAGTAT
>Ga0208639_1000411_pt1 | contig 33268 bp, 33 predicted proteins | sample ETNtaG_33_FD_185772 | JGI IMG/M metagenome (GOLD analysis project Ga0208639, IMG submission 185772) | Marine microbial and viral communities from oxygen minimum zone, Eastern Pacific Ocean - ETNP201310SV76 (SPAdes) (version 2) | ecosystem: Environmental > Aquatic > Marine > Oceanic ...
GGACATGAAGACTATGATGTCACTGAAGGTAATGTAGAATATTTAGGTAAGGATCTTCTCGAAATGGATGTTGATGAAAGAGCATGTGAAGGGGTTTTCCTAGCTTTCCAATATCCTGTAGAATTACCTGGTGTTAACAATACTTACTTCCTAAAATCTGCCTTAAATGCTCAAAGAAAATATCATGGAAAAACTGAAATTGATGCTATGGAATTTATAGATTTAATAGGTGATAAAATTAAACTATTAAATTTGAAAGAATCTCTTTTGAAAAGACCTGTAAACGAAGGATTCTCTGGTGGAGAAAAAAAAAGAAATGAAATATTTCAAATGGCTGTTCTTGAACCTAAATTGGCATTATTAGATGAAACAGATTCAGGTCTTGATATTGATGCATTACGAGTTGTAGCTAATGGAGTAAATGCAATGAAGACCGAAGAAAATGCAACTATTGTTGTTACCCATTACCAGAGATTATTGAATTATATAGTTCCTGATTTTGTTCATGTCTTAGTTGACGGAAAAATAATAAATTCTGGTGATAAGAATCTCGCTCTTGAATTAGAAGAAAAAGGATACGATAAGATTATTGAGGAAGCAAAAGCAAAATGAAAGCAATAGAAAAATTTACTAAATCTTTCGAAAATACTCTTGATAAGCCTGATGACAGAGTAAAAGAACTTAGAATTAAAGCATTTGAGGAATTTGTTAAAGTTGGTATACCTAATCGTAAAAATGAATTCTGGAAGTTTTCAGACCCCTCTATAATTTTAAAACTAAATTTAGAATTTAACGAAACTACTACAAAAATTGATGAAGATTATGATATTATATTATGCAATGGTAAGATTGTAAAATGCCGAACCAACTGTAAAACCGGTTCAATTTCTGAAGGAATAATAAATGGAAATATTGATGAAAATGCACTTGAAACTAAAGAAAATCCTTTCCTAAACTTGAATAATGCCTTTGCAATCAATGGTTGTTATCTTGTATTAGATAAAAATTCAGAAAATAATATACGTATTCTAAATTTGATAAATAATAATGGAAAACAACAGGCCGTATATCCAAGAATAATAATTGTTGCTGAAAAAAATAGTAACACGACTATTTTTGAAGAATTTAGAGTAACTGGAAATGGGAGTAATTTTGTAAATTCAGTTATGAATATATCACTAGATTCTGGCGCAAATTTAGAACATATTATTATGGATGATTATGCTAATGATACGTATCACATTTCAAATGTGTACGCTAAACAAAAGAAAGACAGCAACTTTATTTCCCACAATTTTTCAATTGGAAAAAGATTTGCAAGAAGGGATTTTAACATTGAACTAGCTGGAACGGGAGCAAATTGCGATTTGAATGGAGTTTATTTTGCCAGTAAAGAAGAACATATAGATCACCATACAACTATTGAACACATGAAAAATAATTGTACTAGCAACGAACATTACAAAGGAATACTAGGGGGTAAGGCAGTTGGAGTTTTCAATGGGCGCATTCACGTTCATCCTGACGCTCAAAAGACTGATGCTATACAAAATAATCAAAATTTGTTATTAACAGACGATGCAATCATACACACGAAACCTGAATTGGAAATATACGCTGATGATGTAAAATGTACTCATGGTGCCACAGTCGGTCAATTAGATGATAAGGCAATGTTTTACCTTAGAACAAGAGGGCTCGATGAAAAAAATGCTAGACGTTTACTTATGAGAGCATATGTCTGTGAAATAATTGGAAAAATAAAAGACGAAAAATTAAGAAACAAGATGACAGAAATTATCATAGACCGATTGCCAAAAGAGGAACAATGATAAATCAGAAGATTAAATCCGATTTCCCTATATTAAATCAAAAAATAAATGGACATGACTTGGTTTATTTGGATAATGCAGCTACAACTCAAAAACCTAAAGTAGTAATTGATACAATAAATGACTATTACAGAAAAACTAATTCAAATATTCACCGAGGAGTTCACACTTTAAGTCAAAGAGCAACCGAACATTATGAAAATGCTAGAACTAAAATTGCTAATTTTATTAATTCAGAAAGTGAAAAAGAAATAATTTTTGTTAGGGGTGCTACGGAAGCAATTAATCTAGTAGCTAACAGCTATGTTAGGCCCTTACTAAATCAAGATGATGAAATTATAATATCACAAATGGAACATCATGCAAACATTGTCCCTTGGCAAATGATTTGTAAAGAAATAGGTGCAAAATTAATAATTCTTCCAATGAACCAAAAAGGTGAATTAATTGTTAGTGAATTAGAAAATATAATAAATAAAAAAACTAAGTTTATAGCTATAAACCATGTTTCAAATTCATTAGGAACTGTTAATTCTATTGAAGAGATTGTAAGGATAGCTCATGAGAATAATATAAAAATTTTAGTAGATGGCGCTCAAGCAATACAACATATTCCTATCAACATGAAAAAAATAAACGCTGATTTTTACTGTTTTTCAGGTCACAAAATATATGCACCTAGTGGAATAGGCATTCTTTATGGAAAAAAGAAATTATTAGATGAAATGCTCCCTTACCAAGGAGGTGGCGATATGATTAAATCTGTTACTTTTGAGAAAACAATATACAATGATGTACCTAATAAATTTGAAGCGGGAACTCCTAATATTTCTGGAGCAATCGCACTTGGTGCTGCAATAGATTATATCACAAATTTAGGAATTAAAAACATAGCTAAACACGAAACTGAATTATTAGAATATGCTACTGAAGAAATTAGCAAAATAAATGGTGTTAGAATAATTGGAAATGCAGAAAATAAGGCAAGCGTCTTATCTTTTGTTATAGATAATGTACATCCACATGATGTAGGAACAATAATGGATGCCGAAGGTGTTGCAATAAGAGCTGGAAATCATTGTAACCAACCAGTAATGGACTTTTACTCAATACCTGCAACAGCAAGGGCCTCATTTGCAATTTATAATACTAAAGAAGATGTAGACAAATTAATTGCAGCTATTACAAAAACTATAGAGGTTTTTAGATGAATGATTGGGATGACTTATATTTGGAAGTTATCTTAGACCATAATAAGAATCCGAGAAATAAAAATATATTAGAAGATTTTACACACGAAGCAAAAGGACATAATCCTCTATGCGGCGATAATATTTCAATACAAATCATAATGGAAGGAGACAATGTTGCAGAAGCTAGGTTTACAGGCTCAGGATGTGCTATTTCAACAGCCTCTGCAAGCATTCTAACGGAAACAATTAAAGGAAAAAATAGGAAAGAAATAGAACTATTATTTGGAAATTTTCATAACTTAGTAACTGGAAATGAATCTGAAAAAGATTTGGGGAAATTATCAATCTTTGGTGGAGTTCAAAAATATCCGGCAAGAGTTAAGTGCGCAACTCTTTCATGGCATGCTTTAATGGCTGCAATAGAAGGTAAAAAGGAGACATCTACAGAATGAGCAACAAATTAGAGCAGGAAATAGTTGAAGCAATAAAGAAAGTCTATGATCCTGAAATACCTGTTAATATTTATGAACTCGGATTAATCTATAAAATAGATATTGAAAAAGATGGAAATGTAGAAATTACAATGACTTTGACATCACCGTTCTGTCCTGTTGCTGGCTCACTACCCAAAGAAGTAGCTGCAAGAGCTGAAGAGGTAAAAGGTGTGACAAAAGCAAATGTTGAACTGGTATTTGAACCTCCATGGAGTATGGACTTAATGACTGAAGAAGCTAAACTTAAATTGAATTTAACTGGTAATTTTTCAGCATAAATATGAGAGAAATTGATGTCACGGATTTGCAATGCACACAAGCAGTTATGGCTGTTCTGAGGGAAATAGTATCTATGGAAAATGAAGAAGAAATGCATATAACTTATGAAGAACCTAATGCTAGAAGAGATATCATGGCTATGGTTAAAAGAAGAAAATATAATCTCATTAAAGATGATGAAAAATTATTGATTATAACAAAATAAATATGGAAAATAGAATAGAATCACTAGTTGAAGCAAGATTACCTACTAAATTTGGTGATTTCAAATTAGTTGCTTTCCCTGGAGATAGTAAAGAAAAGGAAGATCTAGCCTTAATTATGGGTGAAATTAAAGATCCCTCATTAGTCCGAATTCATTCAGAATGTTTTACTGGTGATGTTTTGCATTCAATGAGATGTGATTGTGGTGAACAACTAGACTTAGCAATGCAAAAAATATCCAAAGAAGGAAATGGAATAATTGTTTACCTAAGACAAGAGGGAAGAGGAATTGGATTAGTAAACAAACTCAAAGCCTACAATCTTCAAGATGAAGGAATGGATACAGTCGAAGCAAATATTGCACTAGGATTCAATGCAGAATTACGAGATTATGGCAATGCTAGTAACATACTAAGAAATCTTGGAGTTGAAAAAATAAGACTATTAACTAACAATCCATCCAAAGTTGAAGAATTAGAAAAAGATGGATTTACAGTTGAACAAGTTACTCACAAGACAGAAGCTAATAAAGAAAATCGAGATTACCTAGAAACAAAAGCTTCAAAAATGAATCACAAACTTTAACGCACCAAATTTTTCTTAGGACTCTTGTTAGATGGTTTACCTGCAATAATCATAATCCAAAGAACAAACATAGACATTATCAAGGCATATTGACCCGTATGCCACCAAAAATAATGATATTTTTCCCAAGTACTTACTTCCCATGTATGCACTATAGGATAAGAAGAAATAATTCGTATCAAATTCTCAATAAAAATAAATATTATGGCGTAAACAGCCCACTTCATACGAATCATAGGTTTTACTCCTCTAAAACAAAGAATTAACATACTTAAAAATACCGTTTCGTGAAGGCCAGTACATTCTGAAACTATCTCCAAATCAATCATATCTGCATAAACTAATTTTGTAGAATATTCACCTTGAATAAATACCTCTATGCCAAAAGCTCTCTCAGTCATAAAAATAACCCAAGTCAAAAACTGTTGATAGAGCAAAAGCGAATTTTCACCTTTTGTTACTTCCTGAAAAATAAGATCTATTGGAACCACAAAAAACATAACTAAAGAAAAATTATAGGCTACACCGACAAGAACTTTCTCAGATTTCTTTTGAGCATTAAAAGATTTACAAAGATAATTTTCACCTTTATCCAAATAAAAAGCGAAATTGTCTGAATATCTTGCTATAAAATAAGATAAATCGTTGGCAATAGGTCCTTTCCAAAATAAGATTGAAAAGAAAAAAATAGAAACAAAAAGACAAGCTAAACCATATGCAAAATTAGAAGAACTGAAAGCTATAAATATCAAAAAGATAGAACCAAGAAAAATAGTTCCTCGAAGAAGCTCCGCCCTTGTCAAAGGCGCTAATTTTACAGTTTCTAAATTGTCACTCACTAATTAACAAGAGATTCTTGTAGATAAAAGTTTTATATTATTTTTTTTGGTAAAAATCAAAAGAAAGCACTAATGTTTTCTTAGCATTTTCATAAGTTAAACGATTAAGTGCAGTATCCAAATCTAACCAAGCAAAAGCTTGATGTTCATGACTAAGAACTACATTCGTTTCATTAGTAAGGGCAACAAAGAAAATTACTTTCTTGTCTATTTTCTGACCTTTTTTTATTAGACTATAGGATATAGTGTGGCTAAAATCAGGTAATATGTTAATGTCTGTAATACCTGTTTCTTCACCCAATTCTCTCACGGCCGTTTGAATTTCACTTTCACCAATTTCTACATGACCTTTAGGAAAATCCCAATGACCTACCTTTGTTCCATCAGGATGTTGCAAAAGTAATACTTTTGTCTCATTAAATAATACAACACCACATGACTTCTCCATACTATCGTAGCCAAAGCTGGACTATAACCAATTATCTCTAAACTAGAAATTACTTAATCTTTTCGTGAACGAGCTAAAGCCGAAGCCACAATCCCTAACGCAAATATTGTGAATATAGGATCAAAACCTGGCAAGAAAACTCCACGAACCCAAAGTGTTGCTGTAACTGATCTTGCTTCAGTTTCACCTTGTAGCGTAGTTGCAACTTGCATTATTACAGTATGATACTCATTGCTCCAACCTATGACTGTCCCTCTTGGAGTTGCAAGCGTTAACTGTACTGGTTGCTCACCAGCTGCATCAATTTGATACTGAGCTGCTGCTAAAGCCACTGTAAAACCAGCCTCTTCCAAATCCTCTTGATTCAATACCTCAACGGCTACTGTATCCTGATAATTACCATTATTAACTGCTGTAAAAGTTAAAACAAATTCTTTACCTGGACCAATTCTTTGGAAAGGTTGCGTTGCTTGAACTGATAAACGAGCATATTGCTCAACAATAACTGCAAATCCTGCATTTTTGTTAACTTGATTTAACTGAGTATTCGTTTCTCTTCCTGAAGCTAAAGCGCTAACTTGAACAGTTTTGTAAGAGGAACGAGTTAAAGCTAAAGCACAAATCGGAACAGTTATACTTCCACCAGGACCTAAAGTAACTGAAACTGCACCTGGAGAAATAGTAACGCCTCCTCCTGAAAGTGCGACATCTACATCAATTGTAGCTTGCCCCTCATTACTTACAACCATTTCTGTACACCCTACACCACTAGCGCCAGGCCTAACATCAAGTGTAACTTGACCATTAGTGAAAGCTATAGAATAAGCAACAGCTGCCTGTCCTTCAACTGGTGGACTGAACATTACCATAGCTGTTCCCAACATTAGGGTCGCAAGCAAAACTGCTTTCGAGATTTTAGTTGCCATATTTTTCTCCGAGAGGTGTCTTCTCTATCAAACACCGAATTTGCACTTTAGCTGACCCATAAAAAGGCTTACCTTAGCAAAAACACGTGAAAATGAGCCTATTGAGCAGCCATTTTAGCTTTTAATTCTTCACCATTAGGCTCAACAAGAATTGAATTATCTGCAAATAAAATTACTGGTATTCTACGAACGCCATTGTTTAATTCAATTGCCTTTTGTGTTGCTTTTTCATCATTTACTATATTTATAAATTCATAATCAGTTCCCAACTCTTGAAAAACTTGTTTAGCTATAACACAATCTTTGCAAGTAGGTGTTCCATACATTTTTATCTTTGACATTAATTATCCTCAACGTAGGATTCTACATCTGGACAGGAACATATTAGATTTCGGTCACCCCAAGTGTTGTCAATTCTACCAACAGGCGGCCAAAATTTGTGATGTAAATTATATTCTGAAGGATATGCTGCAACCATTCGAGAATAAGAATGTGACCAGTCGTTTGATGCTATTTCTAATGCTGTATGGGGTGCACCACGAAGAGGGTTATCATTTGAATCCTTAACTGCGTCTATTTCTGATTTTATAGAAATCATGGCATCACAAAAACGATCAAGCTCCATTTTAGATTCCGATTCAGTAGGTTCAATCATAAGTGTATTGGGTACTGGCCAAGACATTGTGGGTGCATGATATCCATAATCCATCAATCTTTTAGCAATATCTTCTACCATTAATCCTACTTCTAATAATAATTGACGTGTATCTAGTATACATTCATGAGCTACAAAACCTGCTTTTCCTGTGTATAAAATCTTATAATTTGTGGAAAGTCGTTTAGAGATATAATTTGCATTCAAAATAGCAACTTGCGTTGCCTCTGTCAATCCTTCTGAACCCATCATAGCGATATATGCCCAAGAAATAGGAAGGATACTAGCACTTCCCCAGTTAGTTGCGGACACTGGTCCAACATTACCAGTAGGGCATACGGGATTTGATGGTAAAAAATCAACTAAATGAGATGCTACACCAATAGGGCCCATTCCTGGCCCCCCTCCACCATGTGGAATACAAAAAGTCTTATGCAAATTAAGATGACATACATCTGCCCCAATTTCTCTAGGTTTACAAAGACCAACCATAGCATTCATGTTTGCACCATCCATGTAGACTTGTCCGCCATGCAAATGAACTGTTTCGCAAACTTCCTTTATTGTTTCTTCGAAAACTCCATGAGTAGAGGGATATGTTACCATTATAGCTGATAATTCAGAAGAATATTTCTCTGCTTTCAATTTAAGATCCGATAAATCTATGTTTCCTGAATCATCGCAACCAATACCTATTACTTTCATCCCAACCATAACAGCTGAAGCGGGATTAGTTCCATGTGCTGATGTTGGAATTAAACATACATTCCTATGAACGTCATTTCTAGAATTGTGGTATCCTCTAATAGCTAGCATACCGGCATATTCGCCCTGACTACCTGCATTCGGTTGCAAAGAAATTCCTTTGAAACCTGTTATTTCTGAAAGCCACGATTCTAAATCTGAAAATAATTGCATGTATCCTGCAACCTGATTGAAAGGAACATAAGGATGAATATTTGAAAATTCTGACCATGTAACGGCCTCCATTTCAGCAACGGCATTGAGTTTCATTGTACATGAACCCAAAGGAATCATACTTGTATTCAAAGAAAGATCTTTGGATTCTAGTTTATGAATATATCTCAACATTTCAGTTTCGGAATGATATTTATTAAATATAGGATGAGTCAAATAATCTGATTTTCTAACCAATGATTTTGGAATTGTACTGTTCTGAGGTTCAGACCATTTTACATCAAAGAAAGTAAGAAGATTTTTAACATCCGATTCTGTAGTCGTTTCATCTAAAGAAATACCTATTGCATCGCCATAATCCCAGAAATTTATCTTTTGATTAATGGATTTGGATATTATTTTTTTATCTTTCTTCTCCACCCGAATAGTATCAAAAAAAGATTTAGAACTGACATTATAGCCTCCAGATGAAAGACTAGATTGAAGAACACTTGTAAGATAATTAACTCTCTCGGCTATCTTTCTAAGGTTATTAGGTCCATGGTAAACTGCATACATAGAAGACATAATTGCTAGAAGAACTTGTGCCGTACAAATATTACTAGTCGCCCTATCTCTACGTATATGTTGTTCTCTAGTCTGCAATGCTAAACGTAAAGCCGTATTGCCATGAATATCCTTTGACACGCCCACTAATCGACCAGGTAAATTCCTTTTATATTCTTCCTTCGTAGCCATAAATGCTGCATGAGGACCTCCAAAACCCATTGGAACGCCAAATCTTTGTGAATTACCTATTACTATGTCTGCACCCCATTCACCTGGTGGTTTCAATAAGCACAAAGACAATAAATCAGTAGCGACAATAACAAGACTTCCATTTGAATGCGCCTTCTTTACTAATTCTGAATAATCTTCTATTGTGCCAGTACTTGTAGGATATTGTAGCAATATAGCAAAGGTATCTTCATCAATTAAATTTGTACCTTCTATAACTTTTAATCCTAAGGGTTCGGCCCTAGTTTTAACAACATTAGAAGTTTGTGGGTGGATATCATCTGACAAAACAAATGTAGAACGACGCCCTCTTAGTGCATTGCAGGCCATACTCATAGCTTCTGCAGCTGCAGTTGCTTCATCAAGAAGTGATGCATTTGCTATTTCCATCCCTGTAAAATCACAAATCATTGTTTGAAAGTTAAGAAGAGCCTCAAGCCTGCCTTGTGCAATTTCAGCTTGATAAGGCGTGTACTGAGTATACCATCCTGGGTTCTCAAGAATATTTCGTTTAATCACCCCCGGCGTTATAGTTCCATAATATCCATGACCAAGATAATTCTTGAATAATTTGTTTTCAGAAGCCATTTCTCTAAGCTTTGAAATAACTTCAGCCTCAGATAATGCTGATGGAATCAATAATGGATTATTGTTTATTATTGAATTAGGTATAATTGATTTTGAAAAACTTAACAAATCGCTATATCCTAACTCTTTTAGCATTAATTTTATGTCTTCGGGTGATGGACCAATATGTCTTCGAATAAAATTGTCTGGATGGGGATGGGAGTTGGTCATAAACAAATATCTAACGTCATAGAAACAGCGATTATTGAATGTTTCCATGCAAGCAGAGGGTACCGTTCTATTTATTTGCCCATGTCTAGTTAGACAAGTCCATGGTAAGAAATGCCACGAGGCTTTTCACCGTGGAAGAGGCTGACAGCCTACTCAGTCGAATAAATCCTATGCTCATAGAACTTTCTGAATTTTCTGTACGGCAAGAAATGTTAGAAGAACAACTTGAAGAAATAATGGAAGAAGTTAGAGATGATTATAGGGCTGCCCTAAAACCTGGTTGGGAAGAATTGCAAGTGGAACTTGAAAACAATATAAATTATGTAAACAACTTAACTCTTGATTTGGGAACGTTAGGAGTAGAGGTAGATGATCCAACACTGGGAGTAATAAATTTCAATTCATTAAGAGGTATAGAAACCGTTTTCCTTTCTTATCGTCTTGGAGAACGTTGTGTAAATCATTGGCATCACCTTGATGAAAACTATGAATGTCGCCGTAAAATGGAAAGAGAATTGGATATTATAAGTCAATAGAACTTTTTTGAATAGCCCGATTATAACGGATAATGTTTAAGGCAAAAAAAATAACCATATTCATGCCTGCCGAAGGTGAAACTCAGGTTTTTGAAAATGTAGAATTTCAATCTAATCCTGAAGTTAACCTTATTGCAATTTTCCCAGAAAAAGAAAAACAATCAATTATGTTTTCAGGATTAAGTTTTCATGTCGAAATGAGCAAAAAAGATGCAAAAGAATCGTATGAAATGGCCCAAAAAGCTCACTCAATGTCAAAAGAACAAATGAAAATGATGTTAGAAAGAGAAACTGGACCTAGTGATAGGTTTAGTTCATCGTTTGGATAAATGTCAAAAATAAAACTTGCCGTTTTCGATATGGATGGGACCCTACTAGAACCCCGCTCATGTTGGGCATATATTCATGACCATTTTGGAACTGATAATAGTGATATGCTAAAGCAATATATTGAAAAGAAAATTTCTGATAATGATTTTGTAAATGCTGACATGAAATTATGGCAAAGTTCAACTAAAAGAAAAGTAAATGAAAAATATATTAATTCTATATTAGATGAAATAAAACCAATAAAGGGAGCTGGAAAATTAATAAAAACATTACATTCAAACTATATAAAAACCATAATAATTTCCGGAGGGATTCAATATTTAGCAGACAAATGGGCTAAAAAATGGGGAATGAAATATGCCTTTGCAAACGAATTAATTAATGATAAAAAAGGAAGATTAAAAGCAAATATAAATGTAAGAGGTAATGCCAAAGGTCCTGTAATGGAATCTATATTAGAAAAAATGAAGATAGAAGAAAAAGAAGTAATATCTATAGGAGATACTGTTGTTGATTTACCTCTTTTTGAAAGATCTAAATTTAGTATCGCAGTTAACACTGATGATTCAAGGGTAATAAACAAAGCAGATTATCATCACACTTCATCAGATTTATCTGGTTTAATTCCTATAATAAGCAAATTAGCAAAACATTAATTATACATTTACCAATACCATTTTGTGTATCACTACCAATTAAAAGTTTTTTTAGCGATGATTATTATTGCATTCTTATCAAATATAGCGAATGCTGATGAACCTGATATAGATATTACTAACATCAAATATACCAACGATTTTGAAAATGGTGAAGCTGTAACTTTTATCCAAAGTGGTAAAAATGAATCAACTGAATATAGCTTCAAAATATTTGATGATGATGATGATTTTCCTGATGACTGGGAAGAAGTATTCTTTGATGATAGTGAATGGGATGTAGGAAGTGCTCCCTTCGGTAATAAAGCAAATGAAGGAATAGAACCTGGCACCATATGGCAATCTGAACATACAGACGGAAGTGACGGAGATAATGATTACATAATTATAAGAAAAAATTTCACGATTGAAGATACATCGACTATATTAGGTGGGAAAATAAAATCAGCATATACTAATTATTATGCTGTGTATTTGAATGGACAGCAAATTCAAAATTGTTTAAGTTATAGTGGAGGATGTTATGAGGGTGAAGCTGAATATTGGAATAAAGAAATTAGTATAAATATAAATCATTTCACAGAAGGAAATAATACTCTTGTCTTAGTTGGGAGAGATAGTCTATGGGGAGGTGGTGACAACACAACTTGGCTAGACTGTGAATTAGATTTAAAATTACAAACTTGGAAAGAGAATCCCATTGTCCTTGGTGACGACTTGATGCTTAGAATTGATTTTTTCAATAACGAAGAAAATAATGTGACTAATCTTGATGTCATATTAGAAATCGAAGAAATGGAGTTTGCGAATCAAACTATTGAAATAGGAACTAACAAAACTTTCGAATGGAAATTAGACTGGACTCCTGACAGATTAGGTGAATTTAACGTGACTGCAAAGGTTCTGAATGAAAGCCTAACAAGATTTATACATGTAGGATATTACGCCTATAATTTTTCAGTAGAAGATGATTATAATGTAGGAAATACGAGTGAACTTTTAACCTACAATATAACCATATCAAATGAAGGAGATGTAAATGATAATTACACTTTCCAAATATTTGGAACATATAATGCTTGGGATGTAGAATTTGTCCCAAATGTCATTAATCTTGCTCCCGGTGAAAATGGAACAGTTACACTGGAAATAACTCCTGACAACGACACCTATTCAGGAATTTACGAATTAACTCTGACGGCACGTTCACAGTACCATGGCGAAATACAAAACATGATTGTTCAGAGTGGGCGCGATAATGAAACTGAATGGAAATGGGTAAATTCAACAGGAAGTAGGCTATATGAAGAAAGTAATACAACGTGGACTGAGATTGACTTTGTACCAGATTCAAATTGGACTCTATCTCCAGCACCATTTGGAGATGATGATCTAAGCGGCATCGATTACAATACTGAATGGTCAGGAAACAATTATGCATACTTTAGACATGTTTTCTACATTGATAATCTTAGCGATTATGAAAATGATACACTCAGCCTTAATATGGCTGCAAATAATTATGGGACATACTACCTAAATGGAGAAGAAATATACGATGATCTGGGATGGGGTAGTGGACATTATGCAGAATATTGGAATGAGGAAGTAAAATTCAATTCAAGCCTATTGAAAGTTGGAAAAAATGTTCTAGCCTCTGTAGTTAGAGAAACAGGAAATACGCAATGGTTTGACGAAGAATTGGTAAGTGTAACGCCTAAATCTTCTGCTTGGGGATTCCAGCCTGAATATCTCTCCCTTAAACTTGAAGTTCTGCCAGTATATGCTTTCGAATTAGTGGCCCCAATAGAGGAGAAAGCTGTATCTGAAGATGAGCTTTGTTGCGAAGAAGAATGGACCTATAAATTCGAAATATGGGCCTACAACAGAGGCAACATAGAAGATTCGTATGAAGTTAGTATAACATTAAATGATACTCTAAACTTTTCAATCGTAGATTACGACACAATAATACATGCTGGGTTTGGTGAAGAAGTTACTATAAATCTAATTATTTCTCTAAATTCATCCGTGACTGAATTCGCAATCGGTGAATTTAATGTTACAGTGACTTCCATGAACTCAACGGAAGAAATCAGCTTATGGAGTATAGTCAAAGCTAGAATGTACATCATTCCTGATACGTTACCTCCTGGAACCTATGCAGAATCAGATTCTCTCGTAAATAGTTCATCTTTTGAAGTTCGATGGTTTGTAGAGGATTGGTATGAAAGTGATGAAGTAATGGGGAATGATACCAAATATTTCATTATAGAATATATGGATGATAATGGAACCAATGGCGAAAACTGGAGTGAATGGAGAATATGGCAAAACTTTTCTTCGGAACAGCGTTCTGCTATTTTTACAGAAGGTTTAGATGGATATCGATATCGCTTTAGATCGATTGGGGGTGATAATGAAGGACTTATAGAAAATAAAGAAAATAAGTATGATACAAAAACAATTGTTGATCTTTCACCGCCATACTCTGATATTGAAATTAGGTTTTTAGGAAATATTACAAACTTAGATTATATCGAATTTGAATGGACTACAGCACACCCGAATGTAACGGGATATAATTCGCAATATCGATTTAACAATCAGAATTGGACTGATATTGAAGAAAATACCTTAGCTAAATGGGCTGGTTTTAATATCCCAATTGATGGAGAGTATGAATTTAGAGTGATTACCTTTGATGAAGCTGGTAACAAAGGCATCTCAGAAATCAGCCGGAAAATAGTTGTTGATACTATTGCTCCAAATACTAACATTAAAAAACTACAAAAATTGACCGATACTGAGCAAATTGAAATTGATATTGAGAAATTAGAGGATACTGTCGGATTAACTTTATACTATTCAGTAGTAAGAGAGAAACAAGAAGTAGAACCTATTGCATGGGACCAATATGGAAATTATTCTATTTCGGATTTTCCAGTTTCCATTCCGATAAATAACCAATTTCATTATTATTTTAGAATAGTAGCATATGATTTAGCTGGAAATTATTTTATTAACGAAAGTTATGAAGATTTTATAGTAGATAGAGATATTCCACAAAAAATTAGAAATTTAGCAATAACGGATACAAAACAAGTAAATAATGGAACTACAGATATTGTCATATCTTTTATGGCATCCCAATCTCAAGATTTAACTGGATATAGAATATATCGATCAACAGTAGTAAATGAAACTGGAACCTTAATTGGAAATATTGATGTTGGAGAAGTTTATCTTTCATATAGAGATTCAAAAGTAGAATTAGGTAACACATATTACTATTCAGCAGTAGCTGTCGATAGAATGGATTTTGAATCTGAACCTGAAACTGGATTTATAGTTCTTAAAATTGAAGAAGATACAACAAAGGAAGAGAAAAAAGATGAAAAGTCGATTAATACTACTCTTATTGGTGCCGGGCTTGTAGGACTTATTGCCTTGGCTGGTGCAGGATATTATTTCACGATGGCAAAGAATTTGGCTGAGGAAAATGGAGAAGTAATTGCTGGAATTGCAGAAGTTGTTGAAAACCAAGAAACTTTAGAAGGGGAAACAACTGAATCTAAATTTACAGAAATGGATGGAGAATTCTTGTGTAGTGCATGTGGTTCTATGTTTGAAATGAATGAAGAAAAAACATGCCCTTCATGCGGAACCTTTGATGATTAAACAAAGCTTCAATAAAAGACATGGAATGAATCGACATGGCAAATGTATTAATCGAAACGAAAGATAAAATTGGAACTGTTATTGTAAACCGGCCTGAGCAATTGAATAGTATGAATTCGGAAACTAGAGCCGAATTAGCTAAAGCTTTTACAAAATTAGGGGAGGATGATAATATTGCAGTTATTTTGCTTACAGGTTCGCCCGGGAAAGCATTCATTGCTGGTGCAGACATTAAGGAATTCTTAAAACGAAAAATGGACACTGAAAAAGATCTTAAAAATGATTGGATTGTAACAAAAATAATCTCAAACTTAACTAAGCCAGTTATTGCAATGATAGATGGATTTTGTTTAGGTGGAGGTTTGGAAATAGCAATGGCTTGTGATTTAAGAATTGCAAGTGATAGATCAAAGCTAGGACAACCTGAAATAAATATTGGAATTATACCTGGTGCAGGAGGTACTCAACGATTAACCAGACTAATAGGGGAAGGAAGGGCAATGGAAATGATTCTAACTGGAAGAATGATAACTGCACAAGAAGCTTATGACTATGGAATATTGAATTTTGTTTATCCTTCTGAAGATCTAGAAAGCAAAACTATGGAAATTGCAAATACTATTACCCAAAAATCTTCATATGCTATTGAGAGAGCAAAAAAAAGCATTAAAGCTGTATCTGAAATGAATCTTAAAGATGGATTAAAATTAGAACGTGAAATGTTTGTAGAATGTGCTAATTCTGAAGATGGAAAGGAAGGAATTACAGCTTTTATTGAAAAAAGGAAACCGATTTTTAAAGGCAAATAGTGGTAAAATTAAAGCTTGCTGATAAAGCAAAATTCATAACATCCACACTAGAAGAACTATACCCTAAACCTGGCATACCATTAAATCATGAAAATAATTTTACCTTCCTTGTAGCTGTCATGCTAAGTGCACAAAGTACTGATAAGAAAGTTAATGAAATAACTCCAAAACTATTTGAAAAAGCCAATAGCCCTTCTGAAATGAACAAACTAAATGTAAACGAGATTAGAGATATAATAAAGCAAATTGGACTTGCACCAACTAAAGCTAAAAATATAAAAAAAATGTCTCAACAACTTTTAAGCAATCATAATGGAAAAGTTCCTGATAACTTTGAAGATTTGGAGAAATTAGCTGGTGTTGGACACAAAACTGCCTCTGTACTAATGGCTCAAGCCTTTGATACTCCTGCATTTCCTGTAGACACACATATTCACCGACTTGCATATAGGTGGGGATTATCCAATGGTAAAAATGTTATGAAAACAGAAAAGGATCTAAAACGAATTTTTGATAAAAAGTTGTGGAATAAATTACATCTTCAAATGATATTTTATGGAAGGGAATGGTGTCAAGCCCGAAAAACTAAATGTGAATGTAAAATTTGTTCTACAGTTTAAATGGCAGATAACTATATGGTCCCGGCACAAAATACATTATGATGACTGATTGGAATAAAAGATTCCTAAAACTTGCAAAACACATTTCTGAATGGAGTAAAGATCCTTCAACACAAGTTGGATGTGTTGTTGTAGGACCCGATAGAGAGATTAGAAGTACTGGGTTCAATGGATTGCCTAGAGGTATTGAAGATAATGATGAACGTCTAAATAATCGTGAAATTAAATATCCCTTAATCTGTCATGCTGAAGAAAATGCGATAATGCATGCTGCAAGAATTGGAATATCACTAAAGGATTGTACTGCATATGTTACATGGCCTCCATGCACCAGATGTGCAAGGTCACTTATTCAAGCTGGAATCTCAACTATAATTTATCCTGAAAACACTGAAATACCAAAAAGATGGATGGATGACTTTAATTTATCGCTAAATATGCTGAAAGAAGCAGATATAATTATAGAAACTGGTTAATTATTCTTCATCTTCTTGCTGACTTAAAAGATCTTTTATATTTTTTAAGTGTTCAACACCAGTATCTGCTTGGATATTTTCCGTTATCATATCTCTAACTTTTCCTGGAGAAGGTACACCAAATAAGCAATCATTAGGATTATGTCTTGTTCGCTTTGATGAGCTACGAGAACCTCCTGCGAATCCAATACTTCCTATGCCTTTAACGTCAGATCCTGCGCCTGCTACTACCATTGATTCATCAGTACCTGTCCCTAAACCTGAACCTGTTAATGGTAAGACTGTACCATATCCAAATATACTTCCAATAATTCCTTGTTCTAACTTTATGTCTTCAATATGATTATAACGTACTTGTCTTTCACTACGATTCATCAGAAAATTACTCTTTAATACAATTCTATTATCTGTTAAGAAATAGGTAAAAGAACGACGATAAAAATCAACGGAAAAAATCCCTATTAAAGAAACGGAAATTGTTATTCCTGGAATGAAAATACGACCAAAATCCATTGTATCTCCCATAAAATCTAGATTTTTCCATTGATGATATGACAAAGCTAAGATTCCTATAATTGCTATTCCTGAATACAAACGAAAAATACTTTGGCCTCCAGAATCCATGAAAAAATATCTTGCTGCAAAACCTACAAAAAATAAGGCCAACGACCAACACAATGCACCTACAGTTACTTCATTGATAAAAGGCAGTTGAATTAAAAAATCATAAAAAGGAAAAGTTGTGAATGATTCGCGTGCAAAAAAGTCATAAATCCAATAACCCCATACTAGAAGCAAAAAGAAAACAAAATAAAGATTGAAAAATGAAAACATATGTGGACTGAGCTTCATCTTCAGTTCCTCGCCACCAAGAAGAGTGATATCCGACATGATTTGACATCAGGTGGGTGTTTTAAACGTTTAACACGCCTTTAACACTTATTTATCAGTTTATACTAAAGAAATAGGGTATATGTCAATTAAAAGACGAATTGTTCGCAAAAAGAAAAAAAATGAAGCTAGTGAAGCCTTGGCTAAAGTATCAGGAGTTGAAGAACTAGAAAGTGCTGCAATAATATTGAGAGAACTAGCTGAAAGAAAGCATAGAAAAGAAAAGATAGAAGGGAAAATAAAAACCTTAGAAAAAATAAAGAAAGAAAAACCGAAAAAAGAAAAATTAATACTTCATGAAGATAATGACAAACTTAAAAGACTAAAAGAATTGGAAACCTTACAAAAAGCAGGAATAATTACTCTACAAGAATTTGAAAAACTTAAGACTGATCTTCTAAAGTAATATCTTGTTCTGATAAAGCTACTAAACATACCCCAAAAAGAACAATTAAACCACCTACTAAAACGCCTAAACTAGGAACTTCATCAAATAAATGCCAAGCTAGAATTCCTGAACCAACGGGTTCTGCAAGCAAAGTTATAGAAATAACATAAGCTGGTAAAAAAGCAAGGGCCCAATTTTGCATGGTATGACCTAAAAGGGTGGGTACCAAAGCCATTACAAAAAATAATTGAAACTCAGATTTAGAAATTGATTTGTAATCTAATCCTTGAGCTAAAACAACGACCCACATAGTAATTGCGCTTGAGAAATAAACGATAAATGCATATGTTGGTAAACTTATTTTCTTACGATGCTTACGGCCACCAAGAATATACAAGCCTGCAAGTATCCCTGAAATAAAAGCAAAAAAATTCCCTCTGAAATTTCCAGGATCATCAACTAAATCACCCCAAAAGAGAATTATAATACCAAATAAAGCAAAAAAGGTACCTGTAATTCCATTTTTATTGAGTTTTTCTCCAAAAACAATCCAGCCAATAATAGCAACATAAACTATGTGACATGTCCCCAAAAGTACAGAAGCTGCAACTGATGTTGCTTTAACAGAAGATATCCAAAAACCAAAATGGGCCCCTAGCAAAATACCTATGACTATCAACTCTGCAGTTTCATTTAATGATAAAGAGGTGATTTCCTTAAACCTATCTTTAAACAAAAAAGGCAAAAAGAGAAGGGTGGCAAATGTTTGCCGATATGAACCAATAACCAATGGTTCACTACTACTCCAACGTATCAAAATAGCTGAAGTTGAAAATGCAAAAAAAGCTACTATTAAAGCTAAATATGCCCATTTTTTATCGCTACTTTGACTATTCATATTTTTAGCATCAATGACGCTGGAGTAGATAAATGTCTTCTAGATGATGCAGGAGGTTCATACCATTGTAATTGTAAATCCGATTTTATTTCAATCATATCTGGCCTTTCATATTTTTTCCCACATGCTTTACAACGATAGTATGTATTTTTACCCGAAGAATGTGTTCTTTTACCGCAGTCACATAATGGATTACTAGGTTTTGAAAAACGAGGTGCTAAAGCTAGAACTTTGATCTTTTCTAAATTTATTGTTTTATTTTTTACGCTCCCACAGATAATTAATGAATCTCCAATTGTTAATTTATCTATGATGTGCCTAAAATCCTTGGTAGGCTCAAATGCTGCGCATTTTACGCCTACATTATTCTCATCTTTAACATTAAAGAAACGATGTCCACCTTCTATTGCTATTGTATTCGAAGAAACAAAAACCTCCATCTGGACGCAATCCCCATCGATAAGATTTGTAATTTCTTTAATACGAAGATGATTATCGGTTGCTTGATTTGTTTTGTATAGAAGCCAACGAATTGGCTTTTCAGGACTTAGAATATCAAAATTATCAACTAAAATTGAAGGATCTGTCCCTCTAAATCCCCACAGTACGGGACACGGAGAATTGGGAACCATAGCAACCTTGCCATCTGAATCAATACAAGAAAAAACACCCTTCATCTCTGAAATTTTTTTAACTAAATCTGATGAAATATTTCTATTTGTACCCCAATTTTTCTCTTCTCTATATCCTATAAGTTCCCATGTATGAGTAATTCCTCTCATATTACTTGATGTTCCTGACCAAGCTAATGAACAAGCTGCACCGCAAATACCTCTTGAACCTCGAAGACCTGAACTCACCGTACCTTGTAGGGCTTCTTTTAGAATTTCTTCAGATACAATGCTAGTTACACCTTGCCAATACAATCCCTCTGGAAGAAATGCATCTGAGATAACAACACCGGGTTGAGAATCCTGATGGGATTTTTTTGAGACTATATTCATTATACGATTAAGAATTATTTCTTTATCATAATCTGTACCTAAGCCTTTTTCAAAAGCAAATATATCTAAATCATTAAATTTTCCAATTATTTGCTTGGAACCAGTACCTTTTCCAAAAATAAGTGAAACAGCTCCATTACCTCTTGTTTTCCAAGGTACATTGGGATTTAATCTTACCAACCTTGGGTTACCAATAAGATCAAATTCCGATAATTCTTTAATAATTTCTGTTGCTAACCACGTAGTACAACCTCCTTTGACAGAATCTGTATCATCAAGTCCAATATGTAGCATAACAATTATTCGAAAACGAAAACCTCTTTAGACCAATTTGGTAATTGCTTAAACTTAGTTAAGTATGCTAATTTAATATCTAAATTTACTGCAGTACCTGCTGGAATATAGGGACATTCTCCTGTAAGACTGTAAATTAAGATATCTGTCTGACCTCTCTGATGAAGTTTTTGTAAAAGCTGAACTATATCAACTGAAAAATCTTCATGCTGAGATTCAACTGATTGCGACCAATCAATTCCTATAGTAACATCATTGGCGTATGCTAAAGCTGCATCTAATTCCTGAAATCCCTGCAATTTTCTCAGGGGAAGAATTACTTTGCCTTTATCTGACATAATTAAATCAATAATATCTTCACCCCAAATTAAACCAAAATCAACGTATGTCTTTTCTGGACTAGATGGCAACGGAAAAGGATCAGGACGATTACGAATTATTCCACCCATATCCATAACTAAAATAGGTTCATCACTTTCTGGAACCAACAAATCTGTATTAGACGGCATGAAATTAAGGATACGGGTATCCCAAATTGGCTTTACTCTTTTCCCGAGATTGTAAGCTATAGCAGTCCAAGTCATAACTCTTTAGGAAAGTGGATAGATTTAGACCTTTCTAAAGGTCTAGCACTAGTACTATTTTTGCAGGAGGGCCTTCTAATATTTCCAACATGTGATATGAAACTGCCTTAATTTCAACGCCATAACCATGCTTTTTCTCATCATAAAAGTCTCCATCTAATGTACCTGAAAGTTTGTTTGAGGGGGTCGTTTGTATAACCAACTTAGCTGACGAAACCAAAAAATTCTCTGTATCAAAAAGATATATCAGATATGAAACGTAGTTAATAAGCAGTGAATCCAAATCTGTTGATTCTAAATCAACCTTGAAAGATGTTTGCTTATCTGGCAATCCACCACCCGTAATAACTTCTGTAAATGCTAAACTAAGTTCATGAAAAGCGTTAGATAATGTTTCACTTTCTACGTGTATGCCTGCGTCTGCTGTGTGTTCAAAGATTCTACGCAACTTTTTGCCAGAATGGTGAGCTAATAAAATGGTAGCGGGGGATGGATTTGAACCATCGATCTCCGGGTTATGAGCCCGACGGGATTTCCTAGCTACCCCACCCCGCTACGTTAAAACTAGGGTTAATCAGACTCCAGAGTATTTCCACTCTAAAATAAGCCTGATATAAAATCTTGTCAGCAAAAAATGATAAATATATTGTCATCCTAAACACAATGTGACTGATAATTGGAAGGAAGAGTTTATAGAAGATGAAATTTTATTTGAGATAGAAAATTTAACGATTCAAGATGTTATTTTGATATTAGTAGCGGCTCTAATATTGTTGTATTTTCTTCTAACAAAGACGCGGAGAGGTAGAGAAGTAAGAAAGAGATTTAGAATCCTACCTAAACTAATGCCTTTAGATGATGATTATGAAACCAATATAGAAGAACCTGAAAATTTAGACGGCAGTAATAGGCAACTTAAAGGAGAAATTATTGATAATGAACATGAGATTCTAAACCAATTACTGGGGCAAGAGGGAACTGAGGAATTGGGCGAATTTGATGATGAATATGCGGTGCCTGCCAAGGAACAAGAACAGAATGTACCGCTGGCAAACCAAAATTTTAGTAGTATGGGGGGCCAAATTAAATCTATATCAGATGAACAAGAATTCTGTGCTAAATGTAGTAAACCTGTAAAACCCGAGTGGAAAGCATGTCCTTTCTGTGGTGAATTTCTTGAAGAATATGAAACTTAATTTCTTTTACGATTTATTATTACAAAGGTTAAAAGAACAAAAACTGTTAACAAGTGACTAGGGCCATAAAGAAGAGGATCATCACCATTTTCTCCTCCACCATTATCTGACGATTTTTCACCAACTACTAAAGGTAAAGTTAACGAATTATCAAGCCTATTGCTATTGGATTCTGTAACTTGTTGTTCAAAATCAACATATATTTTTAAAGTCTTAGACCCAGGTGAAGGATTGGCCCACTGTAATACAACTGGTTCATTACCAAAACCACTAATTCCCTGCACAATAGTATACTCATCAATTACTCTAGAACCTTCATATAATTTAACACCAAATGAACCTGTACTCTTTCCACCATTGTTAAAAACGGTCAATTGAATTTGAATTGACTCTGAAGCAGGTATATCGCTTTCTGTTAGTATAGATAGTGGTTTACCATTAATTAATACATCATCTAAAGTAATTGCTAAATCTGATATTTTGTCTATAGGAACTTCCATAATTATAGATGAAGATAAAGTTGCTGAACCATCACCTGGTGATATTGAATCGGCAGTTAGAACAAAACTAACTGGTTCTCCCAATGTATCATCATAATTCACTGGACGTATGACTATGTCAATTTTTTGAGATGCTGATTTATCTACAGTAACTGCTGAAATTTCATTGCCTTCTATTTCTACTCTAATTGTCCAATCACCACGTGCAGTTGTTGCATCTAATTTGTATGTATCTTTGTCACTACCTGTATTTCTAAGATTAACGCTGAAAGTGTAATAACCATCTATGTCTAATTGTTCAGGATCTATTCTTACCTCACTAGGTGGTGAAAGAAAAGCTATACCATAAGTTCTTACAGTTGTCTCGAGCCTAACTTGTTCATATATATTTGAATTACCTGAGGATGTTACTATTACTGTAACTTTTTCTTTACTGCCTCCTGGGGCTGAAACTGGTGCTTCCACTCTAACTTGAACATACCCATAAAGACCTGCTGTAACATCAATTTCAGACTGAGATCTAAGTGTTGCTTCCCAACCTGAGGGCAAATCTGAATCATCTATTTCTACAGTGAAAATATCACGTGTATTGCCCTGATTAAGAACAAGAAATTCAAAATCTACTTTCCCACCTTTCGGGAGTTGCCCATTGGGACTATAACCTTCCTCAAATTGAATTTCTAAACCATATTGATCTACAATTAGTTCATAATCAATTTCTGAAGTCCATTTATTACCATATATATCTTTTATAGCTAATTTGATGGAATATGTATCTGTTGCAACATTAGAATCCTCTTGATACCACCAAGTTCCCTGAATATACACTGCATAAGTGTGTTTTCCTTTAACGATAACTGAATCTTTGAAAGTCCCGCCTCCAGAAACGCCTTCAATTTCTATGGATGCACTAGATGTATCTAAATTGTCTGCTCCAAGTGCATTAGTTACATTAACTTTGATTAAAAGTGAATCTTCATTCATTGCATCTACGCGATTATTGTCAAAATAACCAGTGTAATCATCTGCAATATCAACATGCCTAAAATTCATTGTTATTGAAGAATCGAAATCAGGGGCGTCTGCTTTTACCCATGCTGTATTATTATCTGTATCTGGAGCCCATCGAATTTTAGTTTCTAATTTGAAGCCTAATGTCGTATAAGCAGGAACTCCATTTGGAAATATACTTTTATCTAAAGTAGAACCTTCCAATTCAACTGTATAATTTTCAGATAATAGTTGACCAAATGAAGCCGATTTGCCAACTTCATCAATAGATATGTTGGTCATCCGCGTTTCTGCAGGATCAACTGAATAATCAATCCAAGTTATGAATAATGTTGTTCTAAAATTTATTTCCTGAACATTTGTTGATTCAACCCATATTACGTAACTATAGGAATCGCCTAACTGAAGGGGGCCCCCCATATTCATTTCCCAAGTTGTTAATGCATAATATTCATTTTGAACAGGAGGATCATTTTGAGCAACCCAATATTTTGGTCTACTATTAGTTGGGTCATCAAGTGAAAATTTACAATTTTCACCAATGCAATCTCTTGAAAGATGGAAATCAACATCGGCCAATTCTTCAGCTTCTGAATTCAGTGATAAAAATAATACAGAAAGCATCACTAAAATTAAAAATGTAAAATTAAATGCGAAGGACGTGAATGGGGGCCAAGCTTTTTGCATCACTATGTACCGGATTCGTTACAGTATTAAAGTTTCGTTAAAAATAACTTTAAACTAAAAAAGATTCTGGCCTCCTCCTTCTTGCTTAATTTCACCATCTTCTGCGATTAACTCTCCCCTACGGTAAACCTGTGAAGGGAAAATTGCTTGCCAATCCTGGAAAGGTGTCCAATTAGATTTCGAATGTAACTTTTCCAAATGAATAGGTTTAGAATTTTTCATATCTACTATAATCAAATCTGCAGGTTGTCCTTCTGATATTTTACCTCTATCTAATCTAAGTCTATCTGCAGGAGCTTCAGACATTGCTGAAACTAATCTTCCTAGTTCTAAACGCCCCTCTGAAACCTCATTCAGCATTAATGGAATCATCGTCTCAACACCTGGCAAACCTGATGGTGGATTATCTGAACGCTTTTCCTCAATAGTATGTGGTGCATGATCACTTGAAAGAATAGGGATTTTTCCTTCCCTAAATGCATCATACAATCCTGAATTATCAGTTTTTGTACGGAGTGGGGGGTCTACCTTACAATCTAAAGAATGACAATTTTCAAGATTCAAAAGTAAATGATGTGGACATACTTCAGATGTAGCTAATTTTGGCATACGATTTAATCCTTCTAAAGTAGATAAATGTGCCACATGCAAATATGGTGATGATGGCATCGATGCTAAGCATTCAGGTTCTGCAATAAGTCTATTTTGTGTATGATCTGATAACTGAGTTAAGGGTTCATTGTACATATGGTCTGGGTGTTCTCCATGAATTACCAATGGTTTTTTGGTTTTTTCTAAAACTTCTTTTGCATATGTAAAATATTCTTCAGAACTTATTCCATAAGGATAAAGTTTCCAAAATGCGGAAGGTATTGTCTCAAACCACGATTTCTCTGTTATTCCGCCTTCGACATTTACTCCAATTCCAAAATCAACAACCGATTTAGATGATGCTGTTGATACTTTATCATTAAAAGTTTCTACATTTGATGTGAATGGATTTGTATTGGGCATATCAACAACGGCAGTTACTCCTCCAGCAGCAGCTGATTCTGAACCACTTTTCCAATCTTCCTTATGAGGATATCCTGGGTCTCTAAAATGAACATGCATGTCAAAAGCGCTTGGCAAAATTATGCCATCGAATTTAGTGTGTTTATCACCTTTTAGAATTTTCTTAACCGATTTTATTTTACCTTCATCAACACCAACACAAGTATGGATTAGACCTTGACCCGAAATCCATGCTTTGCCTTCAAAAACGTCCATTAGCTTTGTTCCTCTGTGACTAAAACAAAAGTTCGTGTATAAACACGTTCGGTCCTGCTTGTAATCCTCATATCAAAACTAATCTTACCTGGAACTGGTTCCTCATCAGGTGTAATTATAAGTGTTAAATTCGCATAAGATTTGGATGTAAGATTTAAAGTTAGATTTTCTCCAGAATAATCCCAATAAACATAACGGTTAAAATCTTCAGAAGTAGAATTAAATTGATTTAATGAACTTATATTAACATAATTAACCTCTAATTCAATAGTATAATTATCAATTTTATCAATATTTATGGTAAGATTTTCCCAAGCATCAAATTCACCATTGTTAATTATTATTAAATATGTAATATTTGATTCACCCATAATTGGACTAAATTCATCCTGAACCTGATTTATATCTAAATCGAATTGGGACTCTCCAAATACTAAAGGCGATGGAATGAATGTAAGAACTAAAATTAATCCTGTTAGTATACCAACTCCCATTCTAGAATTACCAATACCTGATAATTCTTCAGAAGGAGGTGGATGTGAAGTACCTAAAAAGAAAATTAAAACTGCATAAACTGCCCAACCCAAATATGGCGGTGCAACACCTGGAATCCCATAAAATGCCATAAATAATAGAAGGACTATTACTGTTAAGGAAATACCATTAGCTTTAGGGCCAAGAACTGCACGAGCAATATGCCCGCCATCTAATTGCCCTGCAGGCATTAAATTTAAAGCAGTGACAAAAAATCCAGCCCAACCTGCTAAGACTACTGGATGGGATAAATAATCTCCAGAAGGTGTTAACCACGTACTAAATTTAACATACATAAAATCCCAAAAAAATGAAGAACCTAAATACATTGATGAACCCGAATCAATAGGAACCGTAACGGCACTTTTTTCAGTCAACCAAAAACCAAGAAGAGTAACAGGAATTGCTACAAAAAGTCCCGCAATAGGGCCACTAGCACCTACATCCAACAATGCTTTCCGGTTTGGTATAGGTTCTCTTATCGATATGAAAGCCCCCATAGTTCCAAGTATGAATAAAATTGGCGGCATAGGAAGAAAAAAAGGCAAGGAAGCATCAAGATTATGCTTTCTAGCATAATAATAATGACCCATCTCATGAGCACCCAATATTGCCATCAAAGGCAATGAATATGTCAGAAAGCCCATTAACAAAACATCTGGCGTTATTAACACCCTTAACCAAACAAAACTTAACTCAAGAACAGGTGAATCTGAATAAGAAGCCCACCAAATAGCTCCGGCCCATGTTGTTGAAAAAATTGTAGCAAATAATAAATATAAATTCGTTTTACTCTTAACATAGTCGAAAGAAGGTTGAGGAATTATAACTAGAACAAGTTCATCTCCTGCTCTTCTTAACATTGGAAATACACGTTCTGTACCCAAATCAAAACTTACTTTTTTGAAAGCAAGGCGCAAAGTTTCAAATTCTTTTTCTAAATCTTCTGGTTCTTCAACATTAAAAATATGTGCATTACCATCCCATGAATGATCTGTAATCTTCCAGCCTAATTTTTCTATGAATCTTTTAGTTGTTTCTGACATTTAAATTCCAAATACTGCTCCTGACACTTTGGTCAATTCTTCTCTAAGATTTGAAGGGCCATAAACCCTACATCTCCAATGATCAAATTGAGCTTCGTAAAGCCCAGAAACAAGCCTAGATAGATTACGGGCTAAATCAATATCTCCATTATTTTTAAGAATTTTAGCCTTGAGACCTGGAAGAACTGAAAAAGGAGGTATATCTACATAAACTTCAGAAGATGAAATTCCCAATTTTGAAGCTATAGAGGTTTCGAATTCGTTCCTTAAAGACTTATCAAGCCCTAAAGATTCGGCCTGTTCTTTAGTAATACTAACTGCCCTTTTTACAATATTCCTACTTTCAAAATTTCTTATAATTTCTTGAGACAAACCTCCTGCGTTTTCTAACTCAGAAAGAAGTTTATGATCTGTAAATGTAATAAAGTCATCAATACTAAATTTCTTAGATTCAATCGCATGATTTGTAGCTCTTGCTAACATCAATTCAGCTCCACGTGTAAACGGATGAAAATAAACTGTAGGATACATTGTAGATCTTGTTATAAGAAGTGCTTCGACGGCCGGAAGGCCATTTTCTTTAATTACTAAATTGGAATCTGAAATCGTCATTGTAGCAATTAATCTACCCATATCTACACCCGCACTTACGCCTGTATAATGGGCATCGCGAACTAAATAATCTAAACGATCTCCATCTAAATCTCCAGATACTAATGGACCTAACTTGTGTTTACCTAATATTATTTTATTAATTTCATTCGAGTCTATACCTTCATCTGAAAGAATGTCAGAAATCTCTGTCTCAGATATGATTTTGGTCGTTCTAATCTCGTGATCCTCTAATCCCTCTATTTCATCACCTAAATGAGAAAATGCTGTATGGCCCAAATCATGAAGCAAACCTGCAACCCTAGCTAATTGTTTTTCATAAGAATTAAGTCCTGCAGAATCTGCCATTTTGCCAACTACATGACAAGTTCCCATACTGTGTTCATGTCTTGTATGATTTGCCCCCGGATAAACCAAATTAGATGGGCCTAATTGCTTAATCCAACGCAACCTTTGATAGACTGGCGTATCAACTAATTTTACTTCGACGGAAGTTAAATCGATGTAATCATGGATGGGATCTCGGACCCTTGTCATTAATCAGGTAGGTCGTGTAGGGATGATAAATAAGTTACTCAAAAAAATGTGTCCCACCTTACTTCATTTCAACTAATTTAAAGGCTTCGGCCCAAAGCTTATAATGCCTAAATAGTATAGGAATTAAGCCTTATGAGTAACTCCGAAAAAAATACAGAAATAAAAGTTGAGGAGTTAACAGAATGTTCAGAATGTAAGTCTGAACATATCGTCCGTGATTACAAACGTGGAGAGATAACTTGTAGCAATTGTGGACTAGTTGTTGATGACCAAGTTATTGACCAGGGGCCTGAATGGAGAGCCTTTGATTCTGAGCAAAATGAAAGAAGAGCAAGAGGTGGAGCTCCAATGACAGTTATGGTACATGATAAAGGACTTTCAACAGATATTGGTTGGGGGGGTCGTGATATTTATGGAAATAATGTGCCAACAAAGAATCGATCCCAAGTTTATAGAATGCGAAAATGGCAGAATCGTACTAGGGCTTCTAATTCAGCTGATCGAAATTTAGCTCAAGCTCTTAATGAATTAAATCGTCTCGCATCAAAAATAGGATTACATAGACAAGTAAGAGAAGAAGCTGCAATGCTTTACAGAAGAGCTGTTCAAGATAATTTAGTAAGAGGACGATCAGTTGAAGGTGTGGCCGCGGCTGCTTTATATGGTGCTTGTAGAAGATGTGAAGTTCCTAGAACTTTAACAGAAATAACTGAAGCTTCTCGAGCTTCTAAAAAAGAAGTTGGACGTACATATAGATATATTTCAAGAGAATTGAAACTCAACTTACAACCAGCATCGCCTTCTGTTTACATTGTTCGATTTTGTAGAGAATTAGAACTACCGGGATATGTTGAAAGTGCTGCAATTAATATTCTAAATCAGGCTGTCGAAGCAGAACTTACCTCTGGTAGAGGCCCTACAGGAGTTGCGGCTGCTGCAATATACATAGCTTCTGTAGTTTATGACCAAAGAAAAACACAAAAAACTATTGCTGATACTGTTGGCGTTACCGAGGTAACGATAAGAAATCGTTATAAAGAATTAGCTAAAAACTTAGATATCACTGTATACAAGTGAGGACTGTTGAAAGTTAAAAAACGTGATAATAATATTTATCACATAAAATTAGAACATGAAGATGACCTCTATCATTTGAATTTATTACTTGATGAAGGAGATATGGTTAGAGCTCTTACAGAAAGAAGAGAGGCTACTCAATCTGACCGAATTCGTAAAGAAAGAGGTAAGAAACAAAAAATGAGATTGACTATTGATGTCAAAAATGTAGAATATCAGTCATTTGGTCAAAGGCTACGGTGTCATGGTGTTATTGCAGTGGGCGAAAGAGATCAAGGATCACATCATACCTTAATTTTAGAACCTGGAGATGATTTTGATATCGGGAAATCTAAGTGGTTAAATCACCATAAAAAAAGATTAAGAGAAGCTAAAGAGCCTGTAGTAACAGCTATTGCAATTGCAATAGAAAGTGATAGTATTGTTATTGCTGAATTAAGAACCTACGGACTAAGAGAACTAAAGACTCTCAACAGAGCTGGAAGCGGAAAATCAACAGGAGGAGAAGAATTAAGTCAATTTTATGCTAGGACGGTGAAACAATTAGTAGATGTTCACATAAAAGGTGCAATTATGGTTGTTGTAGGGCCTGGATTTCTTAAAGAAGATTTTGTAGATGTTGGAAGAAATGAAGCTCCAGAAATTTTTTCAGAATGTATTGTAGAAAATTCTGGACAAGGGGGGATGTCTGGAATCCATGAAGTAATTAGCAAAGGAAATTTACCAAAGGCCGTAGCTCAAATAAAAATACAAGAAGAAATGGGAGCAATAGAAAATTTAAAAGAAGCAATAGCCAAAGATATGGGAACATACGGAAAATTAGAAGTTAAGAAAGCAGTTGAATCAGGGGCTGCTGAAAGTATGCTTATTTTATCTGAAAAAACAAGAACTGAAGAAGGAAGAAAGCTATTAGCTCTAGCTGAACAAAACAGAACTAATACTATTGAAATTTCATCTCATCATCATGGTGGTGAAATGCTAAATGGTTTGGGAGATGTTGCTGTAATACTAAGATATCGCTTAGCATAAATTCTTATTAGAGGCATTCCGTAGCAGAACTATGATGCCAGGAATGGGGCGTATGAATCCCCGAATGATGAAGAAGTTGCAAAAGCAATTACAAAATTCTACAGAAGATATTGATGCCACTGAGGTTATAATCAGAACAAAGGACAAAGAAATTTACTTTGATAATCCTTCAGTTACCTCTATGAATATGATGGGGCAACAATCATATCAAATTGTTGGAGAACCTCAAGAACGTGGATTAGGCGATGGTGAAGAATCAACAAGCATTCCAAATGAGGATATTGAATTGGTGGCTTCACAAGCAGGAGTATCTCCTGAAAAAGCAAAGGAAGCTCTCGAAGAATGTGGTGGTGAACCTGCTGAAGCTATAATCAAATTAATGGGTGGCTAAAATGGATTTTTCAGAAACCGAAGATCAAACAATGATTAGGGATATGGTTCGTGATTTTGCTGAAACTGTAGCTGGACCAACTTGTCATCAAAGAGATAAAGAACAAAAACCACCTGTTGATGAATTCAAACAATTTGCAGAACTGGGTGTTGCGGGAATGACAATTCCTGAAAAATATGGTGGTCAAAAATTAGATGATATCTCTGAAGCTATTGTCGTTGAAGAATTGTCTAGAGTTGATCCTTCATTGGGAGTTATGGTGGCAGTTCATGTAGGATTATGTTCTATGACTCTCGTTCTCAGCGGAAATGAAGAACAAAAAAATAAATATTTACCAAAACTTGCTTCTGGAGAGTATTTAGGGGCTTATTCACTAAGTGAAGCTGGTTCAGGAACTGATGCTGCTGCAATGGTTGCAAAAGCAAGCGATGACGGGGATTTTTACACTCTAAATGGTGAAAAAATGTGGGTTACTAACGGAACCACAGCCGATTTATTCATACTTTTTGCCAAGGTAACAGGCCATCCAGATTATGGAACGAAAAAACATGGAGGTGTTACCTGCTTCATAATCGAAAAAGGATTTGAAGGATTTGAAATAGGTAAAAAAGAAGATAAGTTGGGTATTCGTTCTAGCGATACATGTACTTTAGTTTTAGATAATTGTAAAGTACCAAAAGAAAATGTTTTGGGAGAAGTTGGAAAAGGTTTCGCCATCGCAATGAATGCATTAGACAATTCTAGAATAGGTATTGCAGCACAAGCTCTAGGAATTGCACAAGGAGCATATGAAGCAGCACTAAAATATTCAAAAGAAAGAGAAACATTTGGAAAACCAATAGCTGCACACCAATCAATTAGCAATTACTTAGCAGATATGGCTCTCAGAATTGATGCTGCAAGATTACAGGTTTACAAAGCAGCATGGGCAAAAGGTCAGCACTATGAAAATGGGGCGGAAAGACATACTCTTGAGGCTTCCTTTGCTAAATTAAATGCAGGAGATACTGCCATGTGGGTCTCAGAAAAAGCTGTCCAAATCCTAGGTGGATATGGTTACACTACTGAATTTCCAGTGGAACGCTTCTTTAGGGATGCAAAGATAACTCAAATTTATGAAGGAACTCAAGAAGTTCAAAGATTAGTAATAGCTCGTGAAATTGGAAAGTGATGGGAAAAGTTTTATGAGTATGTTTGTAGGCTACTATGTAGACTATTTTAGTCGACACATAAATCAATGGTGTAAATGATGCGTATAGGAATACCAAAAGAACAAAATAAAAATGAAACACGTGTCGCTCTAGTGCCTGTTTCAATACCAAAATTAGCTAAATTAGGATTTGATGTTGTAATTGAAAAGGGAGCTGGAGGAAATTCAGGATACCTAGATTCTGAATACGAAGATAAAGGAGCTAAAATATCAAACTTAAAAGATGTTATGGACTCTGAATTGATTGCTTCAATTAATATTCCTGATATTAAACTAATGAAAAAAGGACAAATGTTGGCTTGTATGGCCGATCCTTTTAGAAACTTAAAAGAAACTAAAGAAATAATTGATGGCGGAATAACCTTACTTTCTCTAGAAGTAATACCAAGAAGACTATCAAAAGGACAGTCAATGGATGTTAATTCTAGCCAAGATAATTTATCTGGATACAGAGCCGCTCTAATGGGGTCACAACACATAGCAAAAATGGTTCCTATGATGATGACGGCTGCTGGAACTGTTAGACCTGCAAAATTCATAATACAAGGCGCTGCAGTAGCTGGACTTCAAGCAATTGCTACAGCTAAAAGATTAGGTGCTGCTGTTCAAGCAATTGATGTTAGATTAGCTGCAAAACAAGATACTGAAAGTTTAGGTGCAAAATTCATTGATGTACCCGGATGGAAAGATGCTGAAAGTTCAAGTGGCCATGCTACTTTATTCACTGATAAAGGACTTCAGGAAGCTTTTGATAATGCACTAATGGATGCAGTGAAAGATGCTGATGTTGTTATTACAACTGCTAGATTATTTGGGGCTAATGCGCCGAAATTATTCTTTGGTAAAGAAAATAACGATAAAATGACTAAAGAAATGAAAGAAGGATCTGTAATTGTTGATATGAATACAGATACTGGAGGAAATATTGTTGGAAGCAAAGAAGGTGAAATTGTTGGAGAAAATGGAGTTACAATCGTAGGAATTCCTAATCTTTGTAGAACTATTCCAAATACAGCCTCAATGTTATACTCAAATAATGTTACAAATTTTGTAA
>Ga0208639_1000420_pt1 | contig 32851 bp, 15 predicted proteins | sample ETNtaG_33_FD_185772 | JGI IMG/M metagenome (GOLD analysis project Ga0208639, IMG submission 185772) | Marine microbial and viral communities from oxygen minimum zone, Eastern Pacific Ocean - ETNP201310SV76 (SPAdes) (version 2) | ecosystem: Environmental > Aquatic > Marine > Oceanic ...
AGGTTCAGGTTCAGGTTCAGGTTCAGGTTCAGGTTCAGGTTCAGGTTCAGGTTCAGGTTCAGGTTCAGGTTCAGGTTCAGGTTCAGGTTCAGGTTCAGGCTTAGATGTCAATGGTAGGTCAACTCCAAATGCCCCATCAAAAGCATCTTGCGTAACTTTAGCAGCCTTTTTATCTGTTACATCTTCTTGAATTATAGGTTTGGCTTCAACCTTGATTACTTCAGGTTGATTGAAATTTGGTAATGGAACTGAGTCTTGGTCATCTATAGAAGAATTTTGACTTGGAAGAGGGGTATTAGTAGAAGGTGTTTGCTTTTCTACAGATTGTGTCGATGCTGTTTTCGTAGATGGTGCTGGAGATGATTTTGGAATTGAAACTGAAGACTTCGAAAGTACTGGGACTGGGATTGCATGACCAATGACATCCAAAGAGGCATCGAGTTGGTCGGCAACTTCAATGATGGAGGGAATGTTTGCTTCAGGATTAGAAAACAATTCCTTGAGTGAGTGATAATATTTCAATATCTCATCTCCACCGCCAGTTTCTTGAGCAATTGCCAGTAGTTTCAAAATTCTCATCGGATCAGCGAGTCGTTTCAAGGAGTCATATTCAGAATCACTAACCTTAGGCTTAGGACTTGATGATTCCTCTCCAAGAGAATTGGTTAAACCTAAAAATCCCAGTAGGGGGTCAGTGAAACTCATTATTCCTAAATGTCCAGCAACTAAGAAGTAAATTTCACCTCCCTCACAATTCATACGTTCACTCGCTGCTTCAAAATCAAATTCACCTGGAAGAAGAACTATGTCAGAAACATTCTCGAAGAATTTTGTTAAAGCCTTTGAAAAATCCATCTCCAACAATTGATGAACTATATCTGAAGATTCTATGATGCCAAAATATGCTGCCGTTTCATCGACCTCAATTCCATCTGGCAAGGAAGCGCCTTCAAGTACATCAGCAACCATATCTACACCTCACAAATCTACGCTGAATACTCTTCTTATGAAAATACATGCCAATCAAAATTCCTTTCAGTTGTTTTTACCAAGATTAATTATAGCACGGGATTGAGGTGCATTCCATCCATTACTCTGTAATTGCATTAGTATTTCTCGCTCTGAAGAACCATCTGATAGCGCCTCAACTACCCAGTCAACCGCAGTATCTCTGTGGTCATCTTCAACACCCTCAAAGACATCTGGATCAACTTCTAACTTCGCTTTACGAACCTTCTTTCCTGTCTTTGTACTTGACTTAGTTCTCTTAGAGTTTACATTATCAATTTGAGATTTGGAAGGCTTGAAATTAGATTGAGGAATTGGCTTTCGTTGCCCCTGTGACTCTGTCGGCCTTCCAACTGAAGATGCCCCTTGAGGGTCGTTTCTGCTAGCCGGGAAGGCATTTCTTGGAGGGCCACCTGTAGGTCCTCCACGGTTTGGACTTGGACTACTTCGGCTGGAACGCAAATCGGAAAGGAAACTCAATCTGTCTTCTTGATAATCTTCTTCTTCATAATCATCGTCATCTTCATACCAATCTTCTTCCTCTTCCCTTCGAATATAGGTGATAAAAATTATGATTCCTACTAAAGAAAATACGCAAACAAGAATGAAAGTTAAGATGCCCATCCCTAATATTTCGATTGACTTATTGGCATCATCCTGAGTTTCCAGTGGACAACCATCGACATATCCGTTGATTCCTTTAGCATTATTAGGACAGTTGTCTAAACTGTCAACAACCCCATCGGAGTCTGTATCCTTCTCGTTTTCTGCACAACCGTTTGAGTCAACACTATCTCTGTAAGCAGATTTGGTGTTTAGACAAAGGTCTGGATTAATTCCTAATGGATTATCGCCATAACCATCGCCGTCCGTATCTCTCCATTGAGTTGGATCATTGGTAAAGGCGTCTGCTTGGCCGCTAGGGGAGGCGAACCAATTATCATTAGAGTTTGGATTAGACCATCCATCGCCATCAGAATCAAGACAGCCTAATCTATCTTCAAATGATGTTCCGTTTTCAATTTTACAATCATCACCATCTGTTCCGTCAAGTTCATCTCCGTAACCATCACCATCGCTATCCCACCATTGAGTTTCATCAAACGGATATAAATCACCCTGCTGATTAATTCTAATCATCAAGGTTTCATCAATATCATATTGATAGATACCTTGGTACCCGTCACCATCCCAATCAAAGTTTAGAGCATTATTATCAGTACATCCTAATTCATCCACTGGATAACTTTGTGGTGTACCAGGGCAATCATCTAGAGAATCTAGTACACCATCTGCATCAGTATCACGCTGTGATGGTGAGCAACCAAACTGATTTGCTACTTCTCCACTAGGGGTGTTAGAACAAGAATCTTGGTAATTGAAGATTCCATCTTCGTCATCATCCACTTCTTTTTGTGCCTGAGTGCAACCAATTGAGTCAACTACTTCGCCAGTAGGAGTTAAATCGCACTGGTCTACATCATTGAATACGCCATCTGCATCATCATCAATTTGGTTTTGAGCACATCCAACTAAGTCAACAACTAATCCAGAGTTAGTATCAGGACATATGTCCTCATCATTGATGACAAAATCACCATCATCATCATTGCCATCAATCAAACGACAACCTACTCCAAGAGTGCCATCAAGAACTCCAAATTCATAAGGACAAATATCTGCTTGGAAGCCAAATTGCTGGTCTCCAAAGCCATCACCATCAGTATCTTTCCATTGAGAATCATCAAATGGTAATGCATCTCCGGATTGATTTTCTCTTAAATTGGTTGTTGAATTTAAGTCATAATAATACAAATCCATGAATCCGTCGCCATCAGTATCTTCACAACCAAATAAAGGATCTGAAGAATTACCAGGAACTAATGGGCAACCGTCTAAATAGACGCCATTGGCATTGCTTCCGTTGTAAAAGGAAGTAAAGTTATCTGGATAACCATCACCATCAGTATCATTAACTACAGCAATATTATTTGGAAAGGCATCTGGATTAGTTGCATTTAATGAACTGTTATCACCGTAGCCATCACCATCACTATCAGCCCATTGTGTAGAGTCTAATGGCCACATATCAGCGCCATCCAGTTGGGTCCAATCTGGCCTTGGATCTGAGTATCCATCAAAATCAGAATCCAAACATCCATTGCGGTCATAAACAGAAGTTCCATACTCAAATCTACACCTATCTCCTCCAATTAAATCAGAAGTATTATCTCCAAATCCATCACCATCCCAATCTAGATATTGTTTGTAATCATATGGGAATGCGTCGCCTATTTGTGCGTTAGAATCATACCACGTATCACAACAATCAGGGCCGTGATTATCCCCGTATCCATCGCCGTCACTGTCGAATACTTGTTTCCAGTTATCTGTGAAAATATCTCCATTCTGATATGTAATTTTATTATCAGACCAGCCATCTTGGTCAAAATCTCCACATCCTGTCCTACCTAACCATGAGAATCCTCGTATGTTGTTGCAAGTATCGATTGAATCTGCATATCCATCGTCATCATAGTCACTACATCCAAAGACTACAAGAGATGATGTTCTGTTATCTTGAGGGCAGGAATCGGGTTGAGGTCCAAGTATACTGTCTCCATAACCATCTCCATCACTGTCTGACCATTGTCCAGACAAATGAGGCAAGTCGTCTATTTTATCGAAGATTAAGTCTTTATCTGAATCCAAGTAAAAATTCATCGAGAGAATTTTATTCTCCAAGTCGTCAATGATTGCTAGATTTAATGTATCATTGGAATCGAATAATGGTATAACTTGTGAAGTGGTACTCAATCCATTAAATGTTTGACTAAACCAAGGAGCAAAATTATCGTGAATACCATTCTTCTCTATTGAATTCCACTGTAATAGTCCTGAAGCAGGGTTAGTTGTGAACAATATGTAATGCGTATCGATTTGTGTTAAACTCCATGTTCCTTGTGGCAAAGAGTCCGGCTGGCTTGCCATGGAACTCCAAGTTTCTGCTGCCTGCCTAACATAAATTGAATTCGAATCCGATTTTACTATCATCGCAGGATTTTCTCCGCCGATTAAATCAAAAGACATATTCGCGCTATTTCCGGTTGGCTGGTCTATTAAAACTCCATTCCAAACAGTTTCATCCCATGATTTTTCATATAGACTTAGAGAGCCTGAAGAGGTTAATGCGGCTAACATTATTACCCCTTCATCTGTTAAACCAATTTGAATATCTGTTGCCAAATCAATTTCGGGTCTGATGACAGAACTATTGAGGACAGTACCATTCCAAGTCCACAAACTTAGATTGTGGTTATTTCCGTCAAATTCGATTAGTCCTATCGCTAAATCACCATTTGGTAGCCACATAGAGGAATGAGAAGTCGAAGCCGCCTGACTAGAGACTCCTAGATTCTGGATATTCCACCCGTTCAAGTAAAACGCATATTCAATTTGCTCATTAATGGAATCTCTGTAAATAATATGTGATGAATTATTACTATCTGTTAGAACATTTATCGGTGAGGCGATGGAAACTGAACTTCTAATATTTTCAAATGTCCATCCTGTAGTAGTCTCTTTGTTAAAGAAAACTTGAGTATTTCCCGTGGTTGAATAAGCGATGTGTTGTCTATTTGAGTCATCTAAAGCTTGGCCAATAAATTGTGGACTCGCCCCCAAAGTTTGTACTTCTAATTCTAGAGCAGTCATAGATTTGGGCATTCTAAGAACCAAGCCATTAGCATCATCTACAATAACAACATATGGAAGCCCCGAAGATGAAACTGCTAACGCGCTTGTCGAGTTATTATGTTCCAAGTCTGTCAATGTATGCTCAAGCCATTCTCCAGAAGAAGTTCCATCAAAAGCATTGTCAAATAGAGTTGTAACAGTGGAATTTTGCAAAGATGATGAAGTCAAAATCATGGTTTTTCCAGATGATGAAACACCGAGGTCAAGGCTTTCTAACGCTCCATTAACTGAAAAATCTAGACTCTCCCATAACTTACGCGAATGGATATTATAAACGACATGTTGGCCATTCAAGGAATCTGTAATCTCTTGACTAAATACAAAGTCTTCAACATTATCACCATCAAAGTCTGCACCAGAAATTGCACTTAATGCAGCATTACCGCCGTTCTCTACTACAGCATAATGTTGAGATTCTAAGCCTGAAGAAGAACCGAGATATAATTCGGCACTACCACTTGAATATGAACCTGAATGAGTAATAAATACATCATTAAAACCATCAGAATTAGTATCGCCTGCAGATAAAACATTCAAGCCAATTAGTTCGTTCATCTGGCCTGTTAAAACTAAATCAGGCTGATTAGCAACACCCGAAGAATTACCAAAAAATACCCAAATCATACCACTCTGATAAGCATTAGAACCATTATATGGTTCAGAAATAAATATATCATCAAAACCATCTCCATTTATATCAGCGACAATTTCAACTTCATAGCCAAATAAAGTTCCTTGAAGGTTAGATTGGAAAGAATTCGTGCTCTGTGGTAAAAATCCATTTGAAGTTCCGTGGAAAATTTCAACCGAAGAATACCCAGTTGGACTATCTAAAGAACCCGTGTTACCGACAACCAAATCATTAAATCCATCATTGTTAATATCTCCTGAAGTAGATACTGAACGCCCAAATAAAGTTCCTTGAGTAGATTGTTCTGGAGATTGTAGCGTCCCCCAACCATCATTTTGTGATGAACCATGGAATAATTCTAATTGTCCAAAACTATCATCTCCAAGAGAAGAAATCAACAATTCATCACTACCATCACTATCTAAATCTTCAACAGTTCTAAGCAATGATCCATATTCTTGACCACTAACTGAAGGAATAGAAACTCCACTAATAATTTCTGAAACAGTGGATAAACCTAAGGAAGCACCGAAGAAAATTTCAACCTTCCCATCACTTTGATTATAACCTGGTGAACCAACTGCTAAATCACTAAATCCATCACCGTTAAAGTCTCCAACCGTAAGACCTTGCCCTAAATTTTGATTGTCTTGAACACCGTAGTATTCCAAATCTGTATTTTGAGAAAGACCATTTTCAGAACCATAGTATACATCCACTTGGCCATTGGACGTACCTACCGAAGAATTTGAAGAATCTGGTGATAACCATGTATTTACTTTAGGTTGAGAGATTACTAAATCACTAAATCCATCTTGATTAAAATCCCCAATAACAGTATTTCCTGCAACTTGGCCCCAAGATACAGCCCCCACCATAAGTGATAACATGGGCACGGGGTCGATTTGATTTTTATTATTAGCTAAACTTCGCTGAAGGGTTATTGTAGAATTATTTCCATCAAATGTTGATGTTGAAATTTGAACAAGGCCACTATCATCAAAATCTAGGCCAACTTGAGAATGAATGTCTCCATCTGTGAGAAGTACTTCTTTTGTTATTATACCGTTTACAGTAGAATCAATGTTAATCAACATGGCATCACTAAATTTAGTATACAGAATACTAATACTATCATTTTCATCAATGTGTAATTCAATATCTTCGCCAATAGGACCATTGTCTAATATTCTAGTTTTCCAAAATGTTCCGGTGAAACTTATTTCATATAACTGGCCCAAATCATTTCTATAAACGCCCCACTCAAAGTCTGATGGTGATACAGATAATTCTAGATGAGTAACATTAACATCCTCCAAAATAGTTCGTGTATGCCAAGTATCTCCTTGTGAATACAAGGAACTCTGTAGTGCTATTTGCGCTGCTTTCAAATTATTACCATCGGCATAAAGTAGAGTTTTTCTACCATTTTTCTTAACTGCCAATGCACAATCTACAATTTCATCCAAATTAGAATAATTTTCTACATCATCGACATGCATTAGGGTTTCAAAGCCGGAAATATTTCTTGAATAAGTTCTGACCTGTCCTTCAAGAGTACTCCAACACATCTCGACTTGTTGATATCCAGTAAATTCGATATCCGGGGTGCCCGGTGTTTGATTATTAGTATCCAAAATCACGTGACTATTCCACATATCTAGTGCTGATTCTGCCCTAACTTCTGCATCCAGTAATCCATCAAATGAGATTTCACTTCCAGCAAAATCATGTCCATAATCGGTTTGGTCAACATCAACATAAGGATGAGTTAGAGATGGTTCTGTTTGATTCAAATTACTCTCTTCAACAACCTCAGGAGACATCAAGGGTGAAATCAATTGGAACAAGAAAATGAACGCAATCAGCAGAGGGGCTGACGAGGTTTTGCCCTTGCTAACGCTCGCCATAAACTTGCGACATCAAGGATACTTCAAAAATACTTGTGCAATTATCCTACTTGACCCCCTAAGGGGGTCAATTTGAATCACAGCGTAGAATCTTTGACAAAGTGCTCACATCTCGCCCTATTATGGTTAGAATTCTTATCGTTGGAAACTCAATAATTCCTAACGATTTAATCACCCAACATTTAATTGAAAAAAGTGATAAAATAATTGCCTGCGACGGTGCCATCGAGAAATGCTTAGAACTTTCCATAACAGCCGATTATGTGATTGGAGACATGGATAGTTTAGAAAATAAAACAATCAAAGAATTACAACAATTAGACTTAGAAGTTATTGAGATAGAGGATCAAAGTAATAACGACTTAACTAAATCAATAATCTTCGCTAATCAATTAAATGCTACACGACTCGATATTATTGGTGTTGAAGGTGGAAGTAATCAGCATCAATTTGCATCTTATTGGTCAATATTAGATTGCGAAATTGAATCCTACATACATTTACAAGATTGCATTGTTTCTAAACTAAATTCAAACTCTAAACGCTTTTCTATAGAAATTGGAAGAACCTTTTCAGTATTCCCTATTGGCCGATGCAAAGGAGTTTGTGTGAGTGGTTCAAAGTGGATAATTGATGATGAGGAAATGTCTCCAAGTTCGAGAGGACTACACAATATTGCAACAGAACAAGAAATTGAAATATCCTGTAAAGAAGGACAATTACTCATTTTTAGAAGCCGGTAGATGAGAGCGAATCATTTCTGAGTATTCTCCTTCACCATCCCACAACATTGCTTTTTGGTCAATTCTTGCTAATTCGAGAGTCTTTTCATATCCTCCCCAATCCTCAATTAATGCCAACTTGAAAGCCACCTTTGGAGTATATCCTGGCAAGAAGTTCCTAAGGAAGAAAGGGATTCGACCTGGTGTTACTTTATTGACTAGTTTGACTATTGATGTATTACAAGTTGTAAGAATTGAATGATACCATATTGGCTGGTCAATTAATGAATTCATATTCTTGGCCAATCCCTTTAGTAACTGTTTTTCTTTACCAGGTGGAGTTATCGCCCTAAACATGTAGTCTCTATTACCACGTGCATTGGTTCTTAATCCAAGTAAATCACTTTCATAACCAACCAGTAAAAACAGTTCATAATTTCTCCACATTCCAGCCCATGGATGGTATCTCTGGCCCTTTATTCTCCTTGCTTCATAAGAAAAAGAAAGACAAGTTCCATCGTTAAATTCTATTGTCAAAAAGGTATGAGCCAAACCGTGAATCTTGTGGAAGTGGTCAACTACAAACCATACATCTTTGATATCATTGACATTAACGGTGACATTATCATCCCAGTTTTCATCTCGATCCTTTGTAGTTCTCCAAAAGAAGTCCCTTACTTTGGTAAAAGTAACGTTATCTCCATCGACAATTGCTCTTGAACGAAATTGGCAATCTGTATTCCAAGTAACATCTTTACGAGGTTTCTTTGGTAAAACTTTGATGACCCAAATTAGTACTGATATGAGAAAGGTACCAATGCAAAGGGTTAGAATTATCGACCAAATAGTATCAAAGATTTCAAATCCTAGAATTTCCAGAACTTCACCACCTATTCCAGGTTCTTAGGTCTTGGTCCCACCAATCGTGATTTCCATCTGGGTGTTGTCGCCAAAGCACTCCTTCGTCGTCAACAGTGGTTGGCAGGCCTTCAGAATCTGGTGAACCATCCTCTAATATCATAGGTTCTGGACCTAGGTCTCGCATTTCAAAAATATCCTTTTCATCTTTCACTCTTACTAAGAAAACAAAGGCTAACAGAGCAACTACAAAGCACAAAATACCTATTGAAATCCAACCTACTGAATCGGTTTTTGTATCATCTCCAAATGAACGGGATGGAAGGCCTTCTGCTTCTTCATCTGTTAAATTCAGCCCGGGAAGTCTAACCACATTGATGGCGTGAATAGTATGAATTTCTTCATCATTTATTACTTCAAGAGATATTAGATGAACTCCAGCAGGTAAAATTGAACAATCAAAGCTTGAAGAATTATAATCTTGGAAAATGACTCCTTGGATTTTCCAAATTTTAACAAATGTAGTAAAGTCAATATTTGAAGAATCCGGAATCATAGTGACCGAACAATCTGTATCTGTTGAGTTGCCATTACCATCTGTAAGAAGAGAAAATGCAGGCGCTGGGCGATTAGAAATTGTCAAATTTAACCAATCTTCAGCTGTTTGTGATAAATCATTACGATATGTTTCTCTAAGACTGTAATCTCCAGCCGGCCAGTGTGAACAGTCTAGAACATCTTGAGAATCTAAAACAGTAAATGGAGCGCCAGAGAAGGTTCGAGTCCCATCAGCACCATATCTAGGCCCTGTTTCGTCATCAAATATTCTGTTAATAGTACATTGATCTCCTGTTTCAATCTTCTCTGGAGCGTTTAATGCCAACATTACTCTTGGAGTTTTTAGTGCTGGCTTTAACAAATAGGTTGGTAATTCAAAGGTTGTAATTTCTTCACCTGCTTCATTAATCACAGCAAGACTCAACTGGTGTTCACCATTAGCCCATGAATCATAAGTAAGACTAGCATTTGATTGGCCACTAAAAGACATTATTTGGGTTTCAACTACTTGCTGGCCCTTATGTACTCCAAATAATCTCAACTCTAAATTTACAAAACTATCAGTTGTCGACATTACTACTACTACTCTAACTGAATCTATATCTCCATCCTGATTAGTATCTAAAGTATCATTTCTTAGAGCGATTAATGACAAACCTGCATCTGCAAGCGGGTCTTCTTCTTCTTCAACAACTGAACTTTCAGCAAATGCATTACCGGTGATTTGAGGAACTATCAAAGAACTAAGCAAAACCATTAGCATGATTAGACTCTTGCTGGTTTTGTTCTCACTCATTAATCTCACCTCCTTGCAATTCTTCATCTGGTATTGGAACAGGTGGTAATTGGTCCAATGGGATCATTCCATCCATCGGAAGATTTTCTTGAGGTAATGTTTCAAAATCAACAGGTTGTTTTCCATCAAACATTTCCTCTTCTGTAAGTTTTTCATCTTCTCTAGACATTTTTACAATAAGGGCAAATAAAGCCCCAATAATAAATCCAAACCCAATTACAAGATAAGTCAACCAAGATGCTGCTGGGTCTTCTCCTAGAATTGCAATCGCTGCTTTAAGACCACCATATTCATCAGACCATCCATCTCCATTAGAATCAGGACATCCCTGTAAATCTCTAATCGAATCTCCATATTCTGAAGGGCAATCATCTCGCATTGAACCTAAAGCGACATCTCCAAATCCATCACCATCGCTATCTCGCCATTGTAATGCTTCATTTGGGAAAGAATCTGCTGAGCCGAAAGGATGTGCTTTCCACGTACTTGTTGGGTCTGACCAGCCGTCTCCATCGGTATCTCTACAACCTAAGCGGTCTAGAATCGAAGTTCCTCTTGATTCTGGGCAGGCATCCCCTTGATTACCATTTATTGCGTCACCATAACCATCACCATCAGAATCTCTCCACTGAGTTGGTTCATGAATAAAGGAATCACCTAAGTCTGACCATCCATCACCGTCTGTATCAGGGCAACCCCAACGGTCTCCACCCTTTGCTGAACCGACTGACGTTCCGGCAGCATCAGGGCATTCATCAGCAGTAGTTCCAAGTGGATTGTCGCCTCTACCATCACCGTCTCTATCATGCCATTGAGTTGAGTCTTCAGGCCAAGCATCCCCGGAACCTCCAGGGCTTGCAAGCCATGTAGGGGTTGAATCGGACCATCCATCCAAGTCTGTATCAGGGCAGCCCCACCGGTCAAAAGTAGAATATCCTACAGTAGTTCTACAACCATCACCTCTAAATGATTCTCGCCATGTTTGTCCATCGAAATATTCCATCTGGTCGCCAAATCCGTCCGAATCTGTATCGTGCCATTGACTTCGCTCTTCAGGGAATGCATCTGCAAATCCATCTGGGTGAGCAATCCAATCTTCTGTGGGATTGGAATAACCATCTTTGTCTACATCTCTACATCCAAGTCTATCAAACATAGATATCCAACCAGATTCAACTTCTTCAGGGGTAGAATATACGCATACATCGCCTTCAAAACCTAAAATATTGTCTCCATATCCATCGCCATCTGTATCACGATACTGAGATTCAACAAATGGGAAATCATCAATTTGAGTTGCTCCAAATGTTTGATTGTCGCCCCAACCATCGTCATCAGTATCTCGCCATTGAGTTGGATTGTCAGGGAAGTCATCGATGAATAATGCTCCAAATGTTTGGTTATCGCCCCAGCCATCATAGTCCCTATCACTCCATTGTGAAGGTTCAGTTGGGAATGCATCCGAACCGTTTACTACAGTCCAATTTACATCGCCGTCTGAGTATGAATCTGAATCTGAATCTGTACAACCAAATCTATCTGCTGAAGAAGTTCCGGTAATGAATGGGCAAGCATCTGGTTCTGTAGCATTGATCAGCCACTGTCCAATTCCCCAAGCAAGATGAGTTTCATTCCAACTTCCATTTTCCCAATTATCACCATAACCATCGCCATCAGTATCAGTCCACTGGGTGTTGTCATAAGGGAAGGCATCAGCAAGTCCAATAGGATGAGCAAACCATTCAGTAATACCATCTAATCCTCCAGGGTCTGCATCAGAATAACCATCTCCGTCATTATCTAGGCAACCATATCTATCGATGAAAGAATAACCTCTCTTGAAGGGACAAAAATCTCCTTGAAATCCATCTACATTATCGCCATAGCCATCATTGTCGGTATCTTGCCATTGAGTAGGTTCATTTGCAAATGCATCAGCGCCATTGTTAGTACCCCATCCAACTTCGGGATCTGAATAACCATCAGAATCGGTATCAATACATCCCTTTCTATCGTATACTGAAGAACCTGGTACATTATCACAATCATCTTCAGAATCAATATATCCATCTTCATCTGTATCTCTATCACCAGAATCTATCGATGCAGTTAGAGTGTACTGTATTGCATCAGCACACCAACTATCCTTGCCCTTTATTTTGACAAAAACCCAATCTGCTGTTGGCATTGTTTTACTAAGTGAACCAGTTGGATTATCATCACTCAAAGAAAGCGAGGCAATTTGACCTCCTGCTGAATCATGAATTGAATAATCGCCTTCCCAGCCATCTCCAGGACACCACCAAGCCGGATTGGGGAGGCTTCCTGAAAAGGACACTTCGACGATGTCTCCTTTGTAAGCATATACTTTCCACCAATCTACTTCATCAGTTGGTGAACATTCATCATCATAGCAAACATAACCGCTTGAAGATACCCCTTCAGTAAGAATATTAGCGCTCTGGATATTATCATCTGCAGAAACTGGAGGTGTAAATGAAATCATCAGCGCGGCCAAAGCCAACACCATGATTCGCTTTGCGACCATGTTAGGCGAATTGTCATACCACCTATGAAACAAACGCTTGTTTGAATTACACCCTACGGGTGTATAAATCACACTCTTGAGGCAATAATCAATTGATTTGGCTCAAACCAAGGGATTTTCGATGCTTTTGCTTGGGATGATGACTCAGCAACACTGTGTGATGAAGAAATGTCACCTCGGACGAACTTTATGTATCTCTGTTCTTCATTTTCTTCAAACGGATGCGCTCCTACATTTTCTTGATATGCAATTCCCATCCAAGTTCCATCGGGAGACATTACTGTTTCAAAAAAGTCGTGTAAAGCGTGAGTATCTCCTTCTGTTTCCTCGTATGAAGTAACTGTGTGAAGTGGAGTAGGGTCAACTATTCTAAAATCCCAAGTATCATTTTGCATTGGATTTTCCAAGGCACCTGCGTAAAGATACCATTTTTTGCCTTGAACGTAGCCATCTTGACTATTATTCTGGTCAAAATCAAGACCATAAAAAGCAATACTAACGATGTTTTCTTCAGTAATAGAAACGAATGGGTACATTGCAATTCCTCTCTCAAAAGGCGTAGCATTCCAGTTCGACCAATTTGTACCGTTGTCATAGGAAACTGCTACATTCATTTCCCAAGGACCAGTATTTCCGTTTGGACAATCTGCCCAAGTAACAACAACCATACCTCCTTCATTATTGTTGACAACTGGATAACCTTCAGGGCAATTACCAGTTCTTGGTCCAACATTTACCGGTTCTTGCCAAGTACCATCACTTGGACTTGGCCCTGTTCCTCTCCCATATTCTGGGCTAACTCTAACTTGAACTGTACCACTGGCACTATCTGCATCCTCTTGTGCAACAAAAACATATGGACCATTATTTTGACTTGAAATGGTTGACCATCCGCCCGGCATAGCATAACATTGAGAGAAAGGCGCTCCGCCAGATTCAGAATGATAATACCAGTATCTCCCTACATCCGCTGAACACTCTGGAGGTGAGGCTCCAGAGTTGCCTAAATAATGTATAATTCCGTCGCCTTGAGCAGCAACCCAAGGCCTGTCATCTGCAGCCATTGTTTGCATTCTCTCACAAACTGATGGTGAAATGTAAGTATTGCCACCATCGGTAAATTTATGCCACCAATTATCCTCTAATGTTGTATCCAAATAATACACTACATCATTGGCATCAACCGCAATATCTCCTTCATCACCAAGACATTCTGAACCTGCTCCAGTAGCCGAACCGATTGCTGAATTTACTAAATTACCAGGGGTTGGATTGAAATTATCTCCATGCCCCCAAGTATCTCCACCATCATTGGATATCCAAAACCATGATGCCCAATAATCCCAGGAGGTCATTTCACCATCTTCACAAGCATACCAGCTATCTAAATCCCCGCCTAAAACTGGAGCAAAAGGATTTCCTTCTCCACCCCATCGTAAGTCTTTGTGTGCTGTGACAAATAAGTTACCTTCACTATCTATCGAAAGACTTGGCTCATATCCAATTCCATATCCAATATATCCTTCATCTTGACCATTATTAGGATCTATACATTCTTCATGCCTAGGCATATATTCAGGTTCAGACCATGAAAAGTAGACCTGCTCACCTTGGAGATTATCTCCGCTATTAGCTGGATTGAGGTCTTTTGTAATCGAAGAACCTATCAAGGCTGAAAGTAATATGAAAATAATTGAGACTGCTATCGTACCACCAAGTGCGAGATTCGAACTATTATCGTTCGAATTAATATCAATAGGCTCAATCAATTCTGCCTCAAGGACTTGACTCGCCATGTATCTCTCACTAGTTAGAGACTTTTGGATATTGTCATTATGAGAAAATTTATTCCTTAAGAATAGATTTGTAGATTTTTTCAAACTCTTCAGCGTTATGCTCATATGTATAATTTGACAGAACTCTCTCTCTACCTGCTTTAGCCTTCTCAATTCTTTGTTTTGGAGCATCTAACATCCTACAAATAGATTCAGCCAAATCAATGGAGTCTCCTGATTGGAAAAGGTCGCCGACAGAAGCATCAATCATCTCAGTCAGTGGTGGTTGATTTACCGTTACAACCGGAGTGCCACTGGCCAATGATTCTAATGGAATCAAACCTTGACCTTCATAGTATGACGGATAGACCACTAAATCTGCAGAACGGAAATGTTGTGCTAAATCCTCAAAAGACATACTGCTACGAATAAACAAAGCATGTTCAACACCTAATTTACGAGCATTTTTCAGTAATCTCTTCTTCATATGACCCCTGCCTACAACAACTAATCTTGCCCCTGGGTGCTTCTGTAAAATATCTGGGAGTGCTCGAATCAAGGTCATGTAACCCTTTCTTGCCACTAGCCTACCAACAGCCAGAATCATTGGTGTCTTTGTCTCTGCCCTATAATTCAAAGCGAGTTCATCTCCGCAATCATAGTTTGAACGAATTTTCTCATGACTTAATTGCTCCTCCTCATCATCTTGGTTTGGTGGCCTGAACACTTTATGGTCACAGCCCCATAATACAACTTCACAAGAAAAATCCTCAGCCGGGTCATACCAATTTTCAAATTCTGAAAGTGTTGATTTAGAATTAGAAACACAAATACTTGATTCTAGTATTCCCGCTCTTTCAAATTTAGAATAATATTTACCAGTCAATCTTATAGCAAGGTCATTTGGATTTCTCCAAGTGGCTGATTCTTTCGCTTTGGCTGCCCTAATTACTCCTTGCTTCTCACCTAACCAAGAGCCGTGTAACGATGAACAAACTGGGGCAATATTGTCTTCCATGAATCGAAATTCTTTTCTTGAAAAAGATGCCAATGGTAAATGAATATGTATTATATCGACCGCTTCTAAACTATGAAGGTGCTTTAGAGCCTTTAACGCATTTTTAGCATAAGAACGAGTAAATGCCATAGGAGCTTTTAGCCAAGGCACCTCAATAACCGAAACACCAGATTGAATTGGTATCTTGCCCTTATGAGAACGGGTAATCACGCTAACCTGATGGCCATACGCTGCTAAATGGCCTGCGAGATGGAAAACCACAGAACCAATACCGCCCCATCTAGGAGGGTATTCTCCAGCAATCATAGCGATGTGCATTGTGTTCGCCACGGGAGTCTTGCGTTTGAATGTCTCCATAATAGGAGTGTGAAATATTGAGTTCTTGAGCCAATGCTTTCAATACTGTCCGCTAATTGGCACTGGTATGGCCGATTCACTGCCGGTGACTGTCACAGTAATTCTTCCCACAAAAAATGAGGAAGAAGCCATTGAACCTACTATTGATTCAATTCCAAAGGGATGGTGTAAAGACCTCGAAATAATGATTGTTGATGGGAACTCTAGTGATAAAACAAGGGAGCTTGCTCTAAAAAAGGGTGCTCGTGTTCACTTAGAAGACCGGAAAGGTTACGGTAGAGCATACAGAACGGGTTTTGATGTCGCAAAAAATGATATCATTGTAACAATGGATGCTGATTGCACATATCCGGCTGAGTTAGTTCCAAAATTAGTCAAGAGATTATTGGATGACGATCTAGATTTCATTACTTGCGACCGTTTATCACTTGCTGAAAATGGTTCAATGTCTGGATTGCACGGCTTTGGAAATTGGGCTTTATCATTTACCGCAAGACTTCTGTTTGGTTATGGAATTAAAGATTCACAATCGGGAATGTGGGTATTTAGAAAATCAATTTTCAAGAATGAAAAAATGAAACCATCAAACGATGGAATGCCACTTTCTGAAGAAATGAAGATCCTAGCTAGAAAACACCTAGGTAAGAGCAAAGCAATTGAAATCTCGGTCCCTTATCGACCAAGAGTAGGTGATGCTGAAATTCACACATGGGGAGATGGATGGAAGAATTTCAAATTCCTTTTCGCCAAGAGAGTGGGCCTAAACAGAACAAAAACTCCTTGGGGTGGAAGAGATTCAAACCCTGATTCGATAAACAAAAATTTGCCTGAACAATAATTTATTTACTCCAGCAACTCATCGACACTAAAATTATCTTGTTCCGCAGATTGAACTTCTGCAGCACCATCAATTATCCCGCCTTCCAATTTTGGAATATCTTTCAATTGATTGGACTCTTGAGGGCTACGGCCAAAGGCGGGCCATGATTCCATCAACTCTAATTCATCAAACTTCTTTCTTCTTCTAACTACTATTAGGCTAATTAAAACAAGAAGAATAACGACTCCTGAGCCTATTGCGATAAATATTGATGAGGCGTTGTCCTGATCTAAATCCTTGACTATTACGGTTCTAGAAATCTGGTCTATATTGGCGTTGTCACCAACTCCATCTCTTGCTATGATCTTAAGGCTAGGTCTTCCGGATTGTTCAGGTCTAATCTTTATGCTACCCTCCCAAAGACCATCATTATCATCATCGCTTAGATTAAAATTCCAAACTTGTAGATTGTGTGTAAGTGTAGCACTGACATCTTGAGTTGTTCCATCAGGGTCTAGCAAAATTATACTAACTTCGAATAAAATTAACTCGTCAGTTATCATTTCACTCGGTGAAATCTTGAGCGACTGGTCATCGAATTCAGGGTCAGTATTCTCTATTGTGATTCTAACTTGTTGCTCATCTTGATTACCCAAACTATCTCTTATGACCAATTGGATATCATAATCACCAGGGGCTAAAGTGATTTTTTCCATACTTGCATAATAAGTTACTAATGGAGTGAAACTTCCAGACTGATAGACTCTCCATTCTCTGTAAGATATGTCGTTATCTGCGTCCAAGGACGACTCCTCAAGAATAATCTCATCGCCGCCAATAAAAGATTGCAGATTTGATGGTGTGTTAATAATGGCATCAGGTGCGGAGGTTTGAACATATAGAGTGATAAATGTTGAGACTGATTCGCCTGTTTCATCATTCAGTTGAATTTCAATTGAATGAGTTCCTGCTGGTAACTGTGTAATGTGAGTTTCAGCAGTCGAAACTGAATCGAGAAGTGGTTCATTTAGTAAATCACTTCTAATTGTCATAGTAAAGTTATCACCATCAAAATCTTGAGAATTTACTGCATTCCAAAAAATGTAGTCAGAGGAATTGAAAGTTTGGCCGTCTGTTGGGGTTGCTAATTCTAAATAAGGTGCTGATTGCTCAACTTGAATTGTAATTGATGTCTCAACCGGTTGATGAATTCCATCATCTACCGATAATGTAAGCACGTGAGTTCCTGCTGAAAGTCTCCCTTCAAACATTAACCAATCTTCCTCAGCAGGAATCAATCGTCCATCCAAATCGCTGTCCCATGAAACTAGAAGATACTCCGAACCTGCCATCGGTTCAACTTCCGAACAGTGCCAAAAGCCATCATTGGGGAATGTAGAGCAAGATGAATCATAATCTCCTGAGCCATTTGCAGAGAATTGAATCAATTCAGAGGAACCATAAGTCTGTGAAGAAACTGGATTTGCTATAACGGATTTTGGATAAGAATTTAGAACTTCGATTTGAATGGATGTGACCTTTGTTTGGTTGACATGTTCTAATACATCATCACCTACACGCATTTCAATAGTATGAAATCCACGTGAAAGGTGACCTTGCCAAACTTTTCCGGATTCTTGGTCAGACCATTGTAAAACTCCATCAATACTTGACCAGAATTCAATTTCGAGATTGTCACCCTCGGGGTCTACTGTAAGTGAGCCGTCCAAAGTGACAACATCTTCACTAAAATTAGAATTTCGAAGAACACTGAATTGAGGTGTTGGAATTTCATTGAATAATTCTACATCAAATTCCCATTCAACTGGAGTATTTATTCCATCATCAAGCCATATTGAAAGAGAAAAAGAATCACTAGGAGGCACTGGATTGTTTGAGGTTGATATCATTGGAAATGAATAATTGAACATATATGGGCAAGTTTGGGCAATGCTAGAAGGGTATTGTAGTCCATATGATGTTGTCATCCAACATGAAAAATCATCCCCTTCAGGGTCATAAGAACCATTTAAATTAACTTGAACTAAACCAGTCCTAGGCATTTCTAGAATATTCCAAGAATTCAACACTGGGTCGAAATTTACAACTAAAACAGGTTTTTGATTGACCAATTCTATGGTCCTAGTTTGTTGAACACAATTTCCAGAATCATCGCAAAGCTTTGCTGTAATTGTATGAATACCGTCACTTAAAGTCTGAGAAGAAGATATATCATTAACAGTGAAATTTGACTCTGTACCAATTATTCCATCAATCGATGAAGTCCATTCCCATGTCAGTGGATCATTGTCCAAATCCCAAGAACTACTAGCATTGAATTCAACTATTGAGCCACTAGGGAATACTTCTTGATCTATTGGAGTATCCCAAATCAAAAATGGTGATTGGTTGCCCAAAGGAAGTAAGCAGTATACAACTCTGTCCTGATTCAATGGAATTGAACTACTGTTAGAGATTCCGTCATAAGCGCAAGCTATAGTCGCTGAAGTGATAGATGAAGGCCCTGATTGAGTCCATTGCTGACCAATGAAATTCGGGAAGGCAACATATCCAATTTCATTGGTTGGTTCTTGAGCGGATGATTCAAATTGGTCAAATGTCAAGTCGATAATTGCTTGAGGAATTCCATTTGAATTATTGTTGACAGCCCATACTTCAACATCCCAAGCAACATCAATAGTAGCGGAAGGCGCTATCATTGCATTGTTTAGGTCAACTTGGCTTGGCTGATGTAAATGAAGGGATGAAAAAGAATCCAAGTTTAGTACAGTGCTTGATGTTAAATCAACTAAACCTGACCAATTAACATCACTGTTCTGGAAAATCAACGAACCTGTACATTGTGGAGTTATCGTATTATCTTGACCTGAAAGTTCAATATGATCGCTTAGTACTAAACAAGAAGTACCAGAAAACTGAACCCTACTCATACTGGATTCAAAATTACCATTGTTATCTGCATTCCAAACAATTCCAGAGTGATTTCCGCTCATTGTCAATAAATCAATGTAAGCAGCTGCTTTGTTCAATTCTAAAGCAGGACCAGATTGTGAACCTGTTCTTTCTGTATCGATTTGGATATCATGTAAATGTAATCTACCTCCCTGTTGCCCTAATGTCAAACCTCCGTTATCTATCGATAAAGGTGCATAGGAGGGATTATTATCTTCCAAACTCACATGGTTAAGCCACAAATCAACTGAGTCCTTAACCAAAATACCTGCACCTAATGATTGCTTGACAGTACAAAAATTACAAGTCACGTCGCCAGAATTAGATTCTAAATCATTAGATTTCTCAAAATAAATTCCTGATTTCTGACTATCTAAAATGCCTGATACTCCATTACCTATGGATGTAACATTTGACAAACTCACATATCGAGCGTCAAAAACATGAACTCCTGAATATCCATTATTAGATAAATTTAAACCATCTAAGATTAGAGTTGAAGAATCTACAAACAAGCCTTGTTTAGAGTTATTATGAAGATACCAATCACTACCTTGCATGGCTCCACCAGAGGTTGAAGATACTGCAGGTCCAACAGAACCTGAGATCTCTAAACCATCGAAATTAGGTGCAAAAAAGGAGGACCTAATTGCAAGTCCAGCTTCATGGGCACCCTGACCTGGGTCTCCCGAATTAGTTATTGTTAAGTCTCTAAAAGTTGTCGAGGAGTCAACAAAGTACAACCTAACTCCAACGGTAGTTGAATCTGTAACAGTGGTATTTTCAAACCAAGCTCCAGTGGCATTGACCTCTATTCCTGCATATCCGATATTCGCTGTTTTTGCGCCTGGGCCACCAGTTCCACTAACAACAGTATTAGTGAAATCAGCAGTTTCATAATTAGTATAATTTGTATGATTTGCCTTGTCAATATATATGCCCCTATACATCGAATTGGACACTACACAATCTCTAACAACAGCCCTAGTATATCCGCCATCATCAATATGACGAACTAAAATTCCATAATCGGATTTATCAATACTAATATTGGTAATCAACGGCTGGCTATCTTCAACCCATACTCCTGCAGATAGAGCGCTTGCCCCTTCGGCAGTAACATTGTTGATTACAACATTTCTAAACATTCCACCAGAACCGCCCCAGATGTTTAAACCTCTTATTCTCAAATCGGTCATGTATGCGCCGTCTAATATCGGCGTAGAGCCCGCACCTACCGAAACTCCAAGACCGTATCGCCAATCGGAATAACTTACTTGGCGACCAGCTTGGTCGATATACAAATCATGAATGATTGGGGCTGAATTAGTGAATAAGTCAATACCTACTCTTGTTGGGTTAATGATTGTGACATTATTTATTCTAGGATTTGAATTATACATTGTAATTCCATAAACTGAATCCTCAATGGTAATATTATCCATTAAAGAGCCTCGGCCATTAGAACTGGAATTAAATTGAATTCCATAATGCATACCTGTAGATAATTGAGTGAAAATCACCGGGCAACTCGAGGTCCCTTGTGCGGTAATTCGTCCTTCAACATATATCCTAATACTTGGGCTCATCTTAACAACGGTACAAGGTGAAAGAACAAGTTCATCTGTGACATTTACCGTGTAAGACGATGATAATTCAACAACTCCACTCCAAACAATCTGAGAGCGAGCACTTGTATTTTCAAACTCTTGTGATTTTAGATTTATTTGTTCGGAATTTTCAACAAAAACTGATAGTGGAGTTGCAAATAGTATAAACAGAACAGAGAAAACCAATAATCTCGAGGTCCTACTGCTCTGCATAATTGGTCTTAAGTCAGTAATGCACTTCAATGGTTCGTCTAATTGAACATTTACAAATTCTAATAATTTACATCAGTAAGTGATAAAACTCGCGTTCAAGTGGAATAAAATATGCCAGAAGCATTTGTGCTTTTCAAGACCTTACCTTCACAAGAAACAAATGTGTATCTTGCTCTAACAAACCATTCTTCTGTAGCAGAAGTACATGCTCTATACGGTGAATATGATTTAATTGTAAGAATTAGCGCTGATGATTCTAAGACATTATCTAGGATGTTAATGACTGAATTTAGACAAATAGAAGGAATCAAAGATACTCAAACTTTGATTGCCGTAGATTATTGAGGTGATATAATGGCTATAGGATTTGTATTAATAACAACTAAACCAGGGCAAGAAAAAGTAGTTAGAGAAAAACTTGAACAAATAGATTTTGTAACATCTGGGTGGATACTATTTGGAGAATATGACTTAATTGCCAGAATTCAAGCGGATGATGAATTCAAATTAACTAGGTGTATCGTAGAAGATATTCGCCCAATGGAAGGAATCGCTGATACAAAAACACTGATTGGAGCAGAACTCTAAATCAAGGAATGTAATCTTCTTTCTAGCAATTTGGCAGCCCTAGGGCAACCTGAAAGCTTGTGCTGCGAGATTGATTCACGCAATGAAGTAAGTCTTTGAGAGGGGTAGATTATAGATTTACATAACCACCATCTAGCCACATAACGATTGTAGGTGTTCAATCTAATTTCATAATCAGGCTTACTAAGTAACTCAAATTGGGTCTTTGCTAGTTCTAAATCAAAGGAAGTTAGAACTTCAACTAAATTCAATCGAATGGAATCTTTGTAAATTTGATTCGTTTGAAAAGAAATTGCGTTTTCAATAAATTTAATGGCCTCTTTTGTTGATTTCTGGCCATTCTTAAACTCAAAAATTATTTCCTTAGAACGCATATTCAATACCAGCGACTCTGCTTCTAATCCTAAATGCTGAACACTTTCAGTTAATTTTTGAGCTGATGTGAGGTCTTGTTGAAGTAAGGAAAGTGAATGTTTAATTAGAGAAATGGCAATAATTGATGCTGATTTAGCAGATTTGCGAACTTTACTAACATCGACCTTAGAAAGATACTCATTTGTTTCCTTAATTATTTCATCACCGATTTTTTCATCAAAAATTCTATCTTCTAGTCTTCTAGAAGCAGCAGATATCGATAACCTGTTAGATAAATCATGGTCTGAAAGTTCTAAACTTTTCAAAAATAATTTCTCTGCATCTTCTAACCTTCCCTCAAATAGAGCGAGTTCGAATTTTAATCCAATATTTCTTTCGTCTTTGATGTTTTCAATATGATGTTTGAGATATTTCACCTCGCATCTTTTTGCAGCCACCTTAGCGGCAAAATAATGTAAATCAGAATTCTCTGGAATTTGGTCAATCGCTTGTTCTATTAAAACTGCCAGAATATTAGATCTATATGGAGATAAATTAAACAATTGTTGTTCAATTAGTTCGATGATATTCTCTTTGGAACTCGCTATTTGATGAAATAAAAGAATTAGGTCTTCGTCTTCACTTCTCTCAACGTTTTGCCAATGACTTGCCAATGATTTATGCATTTTTTTCTGTTCGCTTTCGTCGATAAAAGACCTCCTTACATTCCTGATTAAGTGGTGGAGTTCAACCTTTGAATTATTCGAACTCCATCTAAGTAATGCTTGGTCATCAAATACACCAATCATTTCACTTGCCAATGAATTACTTGATTCAATAGGAATCGGTTCTAATGATAATAAATTCAACGAAGACTTCTCTTTCTTACTCAGGTTAGATAATACCGTTTTCTCAACATACTTTTGGACATCTGCTGATTGTTCTGGTAATTCAGAACCGGGCTGATATAGTTGCAGGGCAAGTGGATGGCCTCCAAGTCTTTTGGAAATCGACATTCTAACTTCTAACTGCTGTTCTTCACCAAGTATCTGTGCGCCAAACTGTTCATCTAAAGGTAGAATTTGTATTTTCTCTAGAAAAGAATAACTTGTTATCGGCTCACGGCCAATAAGAATTAGTTTTAATGAATCTACCTCATTCAACTTTTGGCATAAGTTGTCAATTGCCGTATTGTGTCTGTTGGAAATTTGATGTATATCATCGATAACAAGCACTTGATTTTTACAATTATCAATTATCAAACTCTCTAAAGCAATATTATCTTGAGGTAATGAACTACTTATCTCCCATTGGCAACATAGGTCATAAACATCTGTGAAGTCGCTAGCAGTTGCCCATCTAACCGTTTTTTCTTGTTCCAATAACTGCCGTCCAAACGCGCTAATAACTGTAGTTTTACCAATGCCGGGAAGGCCACAAATTAATAGTGAAGATTCCTTAATTTTCTCACTGATTTTTGAAATATAATCTTCTCGTCCAAATACTTGAGGATTATTAGGCATATTGCCGAAAATTTTTCCAGATTTAGGCTTATTATCCAATTTTAATTCTATACTGGAAATAAATTCTCTACCTTTCTTAGTGATATGAAATACCTGCCTTCTTCTTGAACCTCCGCCAATTACATGAGTCATACGCTTGAAGACCATGCCAGATTGTTCAAGTTTTTTTAATGGTAAATTGAGGGCAGAACGGACTACTCCAAGGCCATCTGCAATTCCTGGAAGCGCAATATCTCTAGTGACATCCCAAGAATTTTCAATGTCAGAAGAGAATTGACTTAGCCATGTAAGTATCCTTTTTTGGGATGATGATACCATGGCTAACACCTATGGGAAGTACTCCGCCCTAACAAATACTACGAAATTTTGTTTCATTAATACTCGCGGTATGGTTGAACTTTTGTGTATCGCCGTCAACGGCATAATATGCCGGTTAACTATGAACCAAGTTCATTCCCAAAAAAGGCCGGCGTATATCTTTTCAAAACCGAACAAGGAAGAGTGCTATATGTTGGTAAAGCAACTAGAATTAACGAAAGAGTTCGTTCCTATTTCGTTTCAAATCCAGATAGGAAAATGATTAGTAAATTGGTCTCTAGAGCGGATCAAATCGAATGTATCGTCACGAGGTCACCTAAAGAAGCCCTAATTCTAGAAAGACAACTAATCAAAGAACATAAACCTCGATTTAATTCAAGATTAAAGGATGATAAATCATATCCATACATTATTTTGACCAATGAGGAATTTCCACGAATAATGTATACAAGGCATCCACCAAAAGATGCTAAACGTTGGGGACCGTTTCCACATGCAGGCGCTGCTAAGCAAGTAATGCAATTATTGAGAAAACAATTTGGAATCAGGGATAAGGATTGTCGCGGTAAAGACGGTTGCCTTGCAATGCATATTGGCCTATGTAGGGGTCCTTGCTTAGACCCAAACGGATATGACACAATTGTCAATATTGTCGCTGAAGTTCTAAACGGCAAGGCAGGAAAATTAATCGATGAATTAACTGCAAAAATGGATGAATTATCAGAAAAAATGGAGTATGAAAAGGCTGCTAAACAACGGGACATGATTAGAGCGGTCAGAATAACAACTAGCCAACATATTGTTTCTAGCAAAGTTTACCGAGATTGCGATGCCATAGGTATTGCTTGGAAAGGCGACCATGCAGCGATTGTTGTACTCCACGCTGATGAAGGCGTTGTCAAAGGCCAAGAGGCATGGCCAATTATCTATCGAGGAGATATAGGTGAAACTATTTCGATGTTTATTTCTTCACATTACCAAGATCGATGCCCTCCAAGATTACTATTGACTCCAACTCCATTATTTGATGGAACAGCGGAGTGGCTAAATGGAAGACGAGAATCTCAAGTCGAAGTAAGAACTCCTACTCGTGGAGATTTAGTGACTCTTCTAAATTTGGCAACTCAAAATGCTGAGATTCAATTATCGCGCTTCATAGACAAAGCAAGTGGTTCAATTGAACAAAGAGCCGCCGACGAATGTGCTGAATTATTAGGAATGGTGAAATTAAATCATATCGTTTGTTTTGATATGGCTCAATTGATTGGTGAAAATCGAGTTGGAGCCAGTGTTTCATTTAGAAACGGTAGACCAAATAAAAAAGAATACAGAAAATACACTGTCAAAGGTGAGGCGATAGATGACCTTAAAATGATGAGTGAAGTGGTGGAGAGATGGGTAAAAAAGCAAGATGAATGGCCAGATTTACTACTTATTGATGGTGGAGAAACTCATTTGAATACTATTAGTAAAGTATTAGAAAATAATGAGATTCTTGGTGAATTTGAACTTGCAGCAATAGCAAAACGTGAAGAAAAATTATTCCGATTAGAAAAAGAACCGATAATCCTGGATAGAAGGGGCAGAGTATTAGTTCACTCAAGAGATGAGGCTCACAGATTTGTCAATACTTTTCACAGAAAACAAAGAAATCGCGATAAAATTAAGGATCCTTTGCATGAAGTTCTTGGACTAGGTGCTAAGAAAATGCAAACCTTGCTACGGTATTTTGGTGGGCGTAAGGGGATTGAGCATGCAAGCATCAAAGACCTTCAAACAGTACCAGGAATTGGTAATTCATTAGCAAAAAGAATTCATGACGCGATTAATAATTAATCAAAAAGGTCATCGCCTACTTCAGAGATTGGTTGAGAAGAAGCATTGGAATAATCCTTGAATTGTTCTAAATCGCCATGCATTCCACTACTATGGAATCCCTGTATGTCGGCAAATTCACTATCACCAATTCCCACTTTACTAGCCTGAGCAGATTTTACTGCTTTACGCTGTTTCTTGGCCTTCTTCTTTCTTCGACGTCTTCTTATCATCAAGAAAAGAAGCGATAAGATAATTGTTGGATATACCCAAAATTGGGATAGAAGATAAATCCAAGAAACTTTTATTCTAAATGTGAGGGTATCTTCAAATTCACCATTTGGAATTGTATAGGTGATTTTTTGTCTGCCATCTATTTCTTTAATATCCAAATTTCCAGATGTAGACTTAGCATCTTCTAAGGTAATTCCTTTCGGGAGAGTAATCGATATCGGGCCACTAAGTTCTGCTTCAAATTCTTCGTTCACCGAAGTGTTGCCTGAAAAGGTATAACTGAGTTCAGATTGCTCCGGGTCAGGGAAAGTCAATCCTTCACCTGAAACAAGACCATTTGATAGAGATGCACCCATTGCATCTGCTACTTCTGCCATTGGACCTAATATGAAATTTGACATTGCATTTGCCAAGAATGAAACTTCTAAACTTTCCATATCTCCACCAATCATCTCACCCAAATTACCATCAATATCTAATTTGAATTCAACCATAGGAATTTCGACACTAAGAGTTATTGGTTCATCATCACCTATGGTTATATCTGGGGCGCCAATACCCTTCACTCCAGTTTTAATTTGAAAACCGCTTAAATCTACATGTGTCAATGGTGAATCATCTTGTTCGGGGAGTTCTTCGCCTAATTGCTGAATATATGCGGTCAAAACATCCCCTACATTTTCAGAAAAGTCAGTCAAACCTTGTTCGGTAAAACTGAATGATAAATCTTCATCACAAACTTCCATATCTTGGTCATCGCTACAAATACTATCTGGACCATCAATGACATGAGGTTCGCTCATTCTACTGGCTATATCAAGTCCTAAACGGATTAAATCAGAAGGTAATGCCTCCATGTGAACTTGTGTTGAACCTGACTGCTCTAAACGGTCTAGAGGAACGGTGATTCTGTGGATTGAAAGTTCTGCCTCTAATGCGAAATCAACTGATACCGACTGTGTCCATTCATTTATCCTAAATGCAGAGACGTCAAAATCAATAGAAGTAGAAACACAAGTTCTCTGTAAGGTGGTACAAATAACTTCACCATCGCTATTTTTTATCTCATTTCTCCAATCATAAGGATTGGTTCCTGCAAACGATATTTCGGAATCTGAATTATTGTCAAGAGTATGTGTCAATACAATGCTATTATTTCCATCAATAGTTCGAACCCACGTTGGTAAAATGATTTCCAAAGTTAATTCCGCTGGTGGTAAATTAGCAGGAATAATACCTTCAAGATAATCTGATGATAAAGCAGTTTCAATAGATAAACCGCTATTCAATACGCTTCTAAAGTCATTTTCAGTAATCACATCGAGAAACTTTGCAATATTTTCATCCCCATTATTTTCTTTCAATATATCGATAAGGCGCATAGAAAATGGTTGACTAGTAGTCCTTAAGAATACAGGATACTCTTCTGTCATTGCTGAAGGTCCCTCTATGCAATAATGTAAATCGACTCCTGGATTTGATATTTCAGAACATCCAGTTGAGTGAGAATAATTCAATCCTCCAGCAGTAGATAAACCATCGGTAAGAGCATCTGAGACCCAATACATTTCATTCATTTCAATCTGGTCAATGCCACCAACTGTTGAAGAAATTCCATCTGCAATTGATTCCACTGGAAATTGTGAAGTAAATTCTGTCAAATCAACCAATCCATTATGATAAGCAAGACGAATTCCGTCTGAAGTAATAACTGGTAAAGTGGCCTTATCTGTTACGCTTACAAGTGAAATTCCCCATTCATCCATTATTGACTCGTCAAGGTATGACATCTCGATTATGAAATCTAATGTCGCAGCGGATTCATCAGTTAAATCTAATTTCATATTCAAGTCAATCGCTTTACTCGAATTGTCAATACTAACTGTACTTGTAGATGGCCTTTCACGATTGGCGATAACCACGTAAATCGGAGTTTCAAGGTCGCTAGCGCCTTGTGGAGCGTTTCTGTGGTCGATATTCCATTCACCAGCAAAGTAAGCTGGAGTGCCTGCTCTAGCTGCGATTGAACCATTGTCATCAACAGCCATTATGTCTGCATAATCAGGTGGAGAAAATGAATAATTTCCTTGGTGACCTGGGAGAGTCAGTAATGAAAAATCAGTGGTAATTTCCGCACCCATGACCAATAATCCTTGGTAGGTGCGCTCCAAATCAAAGGAAGAAGAAGAATTCAAACTAAATGCACTCTCAGTAAGTTCGATGGTCACTGAAGATGAAATACAGATAGGGGGCATGAAAACATTGTTTTGAGATGCCCCTTCTGAAGAATACACCGAATCTTCAGATGGATCAGTAGAGCATGCTGAGGTAACTCCTCCTTGAGTTATTGATGAAACATAATCCGTGTTTACATTAGAAACATTGCCAAAACCGGATTCAAGGGATGATTCTAAAGCAGAATTAACTTCCTGTCTTAACTGTAATCTAACAGTATTTGTTCCAGGTCCTGCAGGCGTGGTTTCAAAATAATTTCTAATTAAATCTGCAGGAGCTCCGTCCTCTGGGTCTAATCCATCAGCCGCCAGTGCTGCATCAATTGTGGGACTATTAAGGCCTAAAGCAGAGCGGTCAAACTCATGAATTGCCCATGTCAAATCAAGTTGAATATTTGATGTATCAATTAATTTGAAGTCATATGTCCCATTTACCCAATCGGGTTGGTCTGGACTTAAGTCGTGTACTGAATTATAATCATCACAAGTACCACCTGCATCTGAGCATGAAGTCATGCCGGTAGCACTTGCCAGTGGTACAAATATCTGTAATAGAAATATAGATTGAATTAAAAAAATCATCCTTTTTGAACTATTTCCACTAGTAATTTTTTTGACCGTCATGTACTAGGCTATGTGAGTGACATTCAAAGCAGTTGCCCTCGTGAGCATAATATGAGCGATTCAAAAAAAGCCATTTCTAACAGTATGGCTGTTTTAGTTCCTCTAGAATTTTCTTCCAGAGTAAAACAAATTCTTTTCGATAAAGGTCTCTATCAAAATCAATTTAGTCCAAAGCGAATTTCGAAAAGATTGGCATTACCAATCGAAGGAGATTTCAAGACCTTGTGCGATGAAATTATTATAGAAATACCAGAGATTAAAGATGAAATTTCTATTGAAATACTCGCACTTGAAATTAACACTCCTAGGCTGATACCTGCACAGTTAATGTCTTCCAAAATATCCAGTTGGCTGAAAAGTTTAATTCACAAACACGACAGAGAAATTCTGTTAAATGACATCCCGCAAAAATGGGAAATATTGGGAGACTTGGCCCTTATACCATCTAGTGCTTTTACTCAAAAAGAATGGCTTGAACTTTTCTCACACTGCGAAGAAACTGAAAAATTAGAATTGTGGAAGGCTATTTGTGATTCTCTAAATGTAAATCGCCTAGGGCGACAACAACCAATATCTGATAATATGATGAGGACATCCCAAGTTGAATTATTGCTTGGAGAGAACGGGTGGGTAGAACTACTTGATCACGGTGTTCATTTTGGATTTGATGCTACTAAAGTCATGTATTCATCTGGTAATGTAACCGAACGGCATCGAATAGGGAATATAAACATGGAAGACGAAATAGTAGTTGATGCCTTTGCTGGAATTGGATACTATAGTTTGCCTATGTTAGTTAGAAGTAATGTCAAGCATTTACATGCTTGTGAGATTAATCCTAATTCTATAGAAGCGTTGATGTGGGGCGCACAAAAGAATAATGTTGAACAAAGACTGACTATCCATGAAGGCGATAATAAAATCACTTTAGCAAATCTAAGAAACATTTCGGACCGATGTCATCTCGGCATTCTACCATCTTCTGAAGAAGTATGGCAACTGGCCTTAGAATGCCTAAAAAGTGAAGGTGGATGGTTACATATACACATGAATGTAGTAGAAGAAAATATACCATCCTGGATTGATAAAACCATTTCTAAACTCGAAATTATTTCTCAAAATATCGGCCGCGAATGGAGGATAGAAGCAAAGCACCTAGAGAAAGTAAAATGGTATGCGCCTCATATTAGACATGTCGTTCTGGATGTTTTTTGCACTAAATAGTTCATTGGAAAGAACCAGGCGGTGGCGGGCCAGTTGGCTTTTCAGATGAAGAAATATTTCCTTCCGCTGCTTCTAACATCACTTCATCGCTATATTGATGCCAAGGAATCGGTTGTTTGTTTTCTGACTTTTTTCTTACAGCAAACAATATTGCTCCAATAATGCCGCCAACTAGGATTATCCTCAAAATTAAATCAAACCAAGAATCCATGTTTTCATTATCGGGGAATGGGTCATAGAAATTGGCCACCCCATCGCCGTCATCGTCGTATTTGGCCTTCGAATCCTTTGGGAAGAAATCTTCATTATCGCCTAATCCATCACCATCGGTATCATTCCACTCTGACCTATCATCTGGGAAAACATCTGAATTATCTCCAATGCCATCAAAATCTCTATCGAAACATTCTGAAGGGTCAAAGGGCCATACATCGGCATTGTCTCCACATCCATCACCATCACTATCAAGCCATTCTGTTGGGTCTTCAGGAAAAGCATCAGAATTATCCCCAACAGTGTCACCATCAGTATCGTTCCATTCCAAGGGATCACTAGCAAATTTATCTCGATTATCGCCATATGAATCATTATCTAAATCGGCCCAATCAGTTTCATCATTAGGGAATAAATCAGTATTATCGCCGTATCCATCGCCATCTGAATCATACCAATCATCAGGATCGTTAGGGAATAAATCAGTGTCATCTGAAAAGCCATCTCCATCCCTATCGGGACAACCTTCTGGAGAAAGTGAATTTCCCGGTACGTAAGGACAGGCATCACGATTATTTCCAAAACCATCCCCATCAGTATCTAGCCACTCGGAAACATCGCTTGGAAAAGCATCTGAGTTATCGCCATATCCATCGCCATCTAAGTCACTACACTCGCTGGAGTTCATTGGGAACTCATCAGAATTATCTCCACAGCCGTCTCCATCACTATCATACCATTCAGTAGGGTCCAATGGAAATTCATCAATTCCATCGATGAAGCCATCATCATCAGTATCTTCATCAAGGGGGTTAGTACCTATTTCGGCTTCATTGGGGTTAGACAATAAGTCACCGTCCATATCAATGTCCTCAATATCTCTGCAACCATCTAAATCATAGTCTTCTGAATGATTACCTATCATTCCCCTAGGGCAGTTATCATCGATATCTAAAACAGAATCATTATCATCATCTTCATCGATATCATCGGTGCAACCATCAGAATCATGGTCATTTAGTAATTCACTAAATGGGCATGGGTCAATCGCATCATTGAGTCCATCGTCATCCGAGTCTCTTTGCTCTGCAGAGCAGCCATCGACATCTACAATCGCACCAATTATAGTTGAAGGGCATTTATCATTACCATTCGCAATATTGTCTTGGTCATCATCTAACTGTTCCCAAGAACAACCATCTAAATCTACAGATTTTCCGTTCTCTGTCCATGGGCATAAATCATAGTTATCGATTACTCCGTCGCCATCCGTTTCAGCATAACCTATGGATTGAATCGCAAAATATGAAATGAATTTGTGCATTACTCTTGTTGGATGGGCTTTGTCAAAGAAAAGATATTCATCGGGGTTAGCTGCTAAAGTAGATGCACTATTGCATATTGGGAGAGGTAGTAAAGACGCAGATGCGGAACATGCAGAATCTTGAGTATTTACAATTCCTAACGCCATGCTGTTATCGACTATATCATTAAACAATGTCCAAGCATCGATAAAATGAATCTCTAATCCTAATTCGACAGAGATACTCCCGATTAAAGATAATAATTTTTGATTATATGATACGACTTCAGAGGCTATTGTATTTTGTTGATTTTGGCTCCTACCCAATATTTCAGGAGTTTTCTCTAGAGGTGGTAAATTAGGCATAATAAATTCAGTTGCACCTGCCGCTGCTAATTCTCTAATATGTGACTCCATATTAGCAACAATGGTGTCTGAGTTGGCTGTTCCATAAAGAAAATCATTGCCTCCAGCCCATAATGAAACTACGTTGTTTGAAGGGATTGATGATTGTACATTAGCGAGGTAATTTGTGATTTGAGTACCTGTATTTGGCAGTAAAAGATAAGAATAACCAGCACCTGTTTGAGAACCTCCAAATGCTCGATTATCGCCTTGTTCAATACCTGAACCTATCGTAGTTGATAACCCATAAGCCTGAGAAAGATATTCAATCCAAATCTGCCCATTAGAAAATCTACCTTGCCAATATGGCGGTACATCTGGAACATTAAGAATAGAATTTTTTGCATTGCCCATATCGCTCAATGAATCACCAAAGACTAGCAAATTGTTTTTTTGTGGCATTTTTGAATTTTGAAATACCATGAACGGAATATCACTATCACCAACTATTGAACCTGAAGAA
>Ga0208639_1000423_pt1 | contig 32788 bp, 41 predicted proteins | sample ETNtaG_33_FD_185772 | JGI IMG/M metagenome (GOLD analysis project Ga0208639, IMG submission 185772) | Marine microbial and viral communities from oxygen minimum zone, Eastern Pacific Ocean - ETNP201310SV76 (SPAdes) (version 2) | ecosystem: Environmental > Aquatic > Marine > Oceanic ...
TCCGGCTTCATGTATAAACTCATCGTGCCACTCTTTTGCAGATTGAATTTGTAAAGGGAAACTCCAGAATTTAAATAAGCCGTTATTAAGACTTTCCATATCCTCAATAATTTTATCTTCATTTTCATATCTCTTTCCAAATGGATCAGGCGACATACCGAACACCCTAAAAACTATCATTGGCCACTTGTTTATTAAAGATAGTGTTCGGAGATATGAAACATTTTTTATAGTCTGATGATTCAATTCTTCTTGCATTGCTTCATAACAAGAAGTTATGCAAAATGTTTCTTCTGGTAAATAATGATTCTCAACTAAATCATCGTCGCCCTCACTCCTAGCTAACCAATCTTGATATGCAGAAGAAGGATCTATAGTTCTTTTTCGCTCTATCTTATGTTCTAGACTATATTTCGGATCGTCCTGTGCTTTTAAAAACGGCCAAGGAATTCTATATGGGCTGGATAAAACAAATACGAATTTGGAATCGGATTTAAATGTTCCGTTGTAATAATCTTTATGAAATTTTTCTAAGGTTTGTAGTTGTCCTTCACCACATTTTCCATAATTCTCATGCTTTTCGTTCATTACTTGTGAAAGCATATCATACCAACGTTCATGATCTTTCATCCCTAAACGTTCGGCGGGTTCATTTTCTACAAAACTATCACCATACAAATATATCATTATTCTATAGAGTTTGTGGCCATCTTAGGTTCAACATTATAAGCATTTTCACCATCATACCAATATAACGATTGATGAGGATTTTCTGCGGGAGTACTATTACTTTGATAATAAAATTGTCTTATGGCATATCTGACGCCACTTGTTACTTCTGTTACACTATGCGGTGCCGAGTCATTATTTTTAAATAATACCGATGTATTATGACTCGGCGTTTTACTCCACACTATATTTTTTCTGTCTTTATCCCAGAGTCGAAATTCACCTCCTTTACAATCTCCTAGATAAAGTATTAAACTAAAAACTCTGTTTAATTTAACTCTGTTATTCCAATTAAAATCTACATGAGGATCAAGTTTACACCCTTTAACCATTTTGGATATGCCCTCACCGACTCCCATTGGATCAAATAGCAATCCTTCGTAGCCGGTTTCCTCTTCTAAGTTTTTAATTGTACGTTGTGAATGAAAAAAATTATAAACCTCTCTCAAATTCGCGTGTCGCTCCCAATCGTAATATTCATACATTAAACTATTATTTCTCTCAAAGGTTTTCCAGTCTTCAATTTCTTCAAGAGTATCATAACAGCTCGTTGCTAATTCTGGGCTAAGAAACAATGATTTCATCGTGCTCCATAAGATTCGTTAGCAAATGGGAAGCAACCCATTCCGCCTCACTTCTATTTACCACTACAAAATCCCCATCTTCGTCTAAAACTACAAAATTGCCAGTTTTCTTGAATATTCTGATCTGATATTGATTATTTGATGCTAAGTAATCTGTATGAAGTTCTAATTCAGGATATCTCGATATATTCATTATAATAAATCATGCTGCATATTTCAATAAATTTTCCCATCGTGGCATGCCTGATTTCATTACAGCAATAGCTGCAGGCAATGTTCTCATAGTAGGTTGATCAATTTTTTTTTCGTCGGCCAGGTCTTTTAATTTGTTTAACACCATTGCAGCTTCTTCTTCAGTAGCATTACATTCTTTAGCAATGACGGGTAAAACCGATTCCATTCTTTCCATCATTTCATTTGGGGATAAGTCAACATCAATTGTTAAAGATCTGGATATGACTGGTTGTGGTATTTTATCTTGTGGAAGATTTGATATAAAAATTACTCTTCCGTTAAATCCAAAGGTATTCGGAAGTCGTGGTGTTTTACCTGTTTCCGGATCAATACCATCTATTACATTTTGTTCAATAGTATCTTCAATTGCTTCTATAGATGCTCTAGGTAAAGATTGATCAATTGGAATAGTTGATTTAGATGACCATGAAATCTCTCTTTCATCATAACTGTCCAATGCTGCTTTTAAAAGATTTTGAGAGGTCATATCTTTAAAAACATCGTCATTATCATCAAAAACAAGTAACTTGTTTTTTCTCGCCAGGAAAAATTCTTGATACAATCCAAATACAGATGTAGCACCTTTACTGACCTTATAATCAGCTTTTGTAATTCCAGCATTTTTAATGCGGGATTTTACGGTGTGTGTTTTTCCTGTTCCACCACCACCTGTTATTAATAGTGATGGGCGTCGATTCTGAATAACTAAATCTACGAGGTCAGCTAAATCTGAAAATAACTCTTCCACAGGAACCTTTGCTGCGGCCGTTTCTATTTTCTTTACAGCTGGGTCTTCTGTAACAGTTTCACCTTCTCCTACTTCAGTATCCAATAACATGGTAACATTAACCGTACCACGTTTACCTCTAGGTAATTTTGATAATTGATATTGGTTTACTTTTTTACCTAATCTTCGGGCTATACTTTTTAAATCTGAAACCTTAACTTCAGAATTACCATATTCATGATAAGCAGCGCGGGCTACTGTTGCTAAATCTATTGAGCCCGCTGCTTCATCAATTGTAACTTTAAGTTCTCGTGAATTTGGAGCTTTGATAAAATCTGCAATAACATCCACTAAATGAACAATATTGAAATGATGAAGACCGTGTATTGCTCGTGTAGGCCATGGATTTTCAATATTCCAGCTTTCCCAATAATCTACAGAAGTTATTGCAACTTGCTTGGCACTCTTTTTTTCCCAATTTAATCTCATTGCCTCTCCCTTTTCGCCAATGAGAAAAAGAATTCCAATACCAGATCCAGTTTTTATTTTAGAAAACTCCTGTCCACCGAATTCATACATTTTTTTACCAATCCTTCTTTCAAGGACGATTTTTACTCTATCAATAACAGGCTTGATAGATTTGACAGAAAATGCTGCTTCTGTGATTAAAGTTTTTTTAAAAGATTCCATTTATCACCCCAAAGTTAATTTATACTTTATTTATATCTTTTGGACCATGATAAATAATTTGCCCAAATTCTTTCGATTGTCGAAATACTGATCTTCTCGATGGCTCGTGCCCGTTCTTTAAACTTGTATAATTTATTATAAAGGTATCTGCTTGCATATTTAAACCATCATTTGATTCCATGTACTTGTAAGTGGCAGTCACTAAACCTTTTGCAAACTCGGGAGAAATCATATACGCTGTAGCAGGCGGTCGACCTAAAGAAGCAAACCCTGAATCTTTCTTATAGTCACTTCCTCTTTGTACAAATCTTTTAAATTTGAATTTTAAATCATATTCGGTTTCAATTTCCGGGTTTTTACGGGCGTCATGTTCAAAGCACACAATTGCTTTGCGCAATTTAACACACCTCTTCCATAACTCGAAATGTGTGCAAAAACATGCCTTTTCTGTTTCTTGCATTTCGAGTTTAAAATTACGGCCTTGCGTAGATACTTTATATTTTTGGAATCGTAGTTCTGGTGAAAGTAGACCGGGAACGCATGCGGGAAACATTTCTAATTTAATATCAAATTCTTCTTCAAAATGTTTTACGCCTTCAGCATGATATTGTTCGGATATTTCATTACCCTCAATTAAGTGCATAAAATACATTTACATTTTTATCCAGTCTGTGGCATATAACAATTAGGGCATATTAATCTTGTTTTATGGTTACTTGCCCCTTCTGGCATATTTTGTGTAAAAGGTAATCCACACCCTTGACATTTAAAATGATTAACTTCTGAATTTCCTACAGAAGCATCATGTTTTTGTTTTACTTCTACCGGATTATCAATGTTCGGCCCTCTATAAATTCCAGTTCCGCGTTGAATAGTTGGTTTATTAGTTACTCTCATTTAAGGTATCCATGATGGTTTGTTTTGAAATGTATCTTGTTTAACATTGAAACTAGTAGAACAGCCGCATGTCGACGTAGCCACAGGATTTTCAAATCTCGGACCGGGCGCAGATAAATCTGTGCTCCAATCTATAGTTAAACCACTAGTTAATAAATGACTTTTTTTATCAACTAGAATATTTATACCGAGAGATTCAAATTCTAAATCAAATTTGCTAGGTTGAGAGTCAAAGGTAAGTTTATACTCATAGCCCGCGCATCCACCGCCGGCAACTGTTATACGTAATTTACCGTCGGATAAGCCTTCATCTTCTAATAGTCGGTGAAAATTTTTACTTGCGCGTTCTGTAAGATTTATCATTTCTCATCTGCAGATAATTTGGCTGCGATAGCCATTTGATGGCGTTTCTTTTTGGACTTGCCTTTAAATTGTGGAGCATCGGATTTCTTAAAATCATCAACATAATCTCCCATTGATGATTGCTTATCTAATTTTTCTGCTTTATATTGTTTTCCGAACTCTGCGAAATCTTTAAAAGTTTTTTGCATAATTTTCCTAGTCACTTTCTACATTAATTTGGATTCTAGGCTCCCTGTGATCTTCTTGTTGTCTCTTTTCTTTTTTCTTGGATATGGATTGAGTTTCTTTATATGAAGGTCTTACACTAGCTGCAAAAGATGAAGATGAGAGCTTCTCATTCGTTTCTTCCTCTACTTGCTCTTCAGATTCATCGCTCGGTCCTTCTTTAGCTAACCGACGATACATTTTTACCATTGCTGGCTTAGTAATTCTTTCAATTTCCGTCTCTTTCCATACATCTGGTTTTAACTGCGATCTTAAACCTTTTCTAATAGAAGCTTTTGAACTACTCTCAATAAAAACAGGATCTGGTATACCAGGAATTTTTATTTGCCAGAAGACTGCTTCAGCTAATTCTTGTTCTTCAACTGCATTTCTAATAATGTCTCCTACAGATTCAGCATGCATATGTTTTTTCCAATTATCACCTGTTTTTAAGTCATGCCTGGTTTTTACAAGAACGTGATCTGATCCCATTTTTGGATCTCTTATCTTTTTTTGCATTTGTTTCAACGTTCCAGTATGAGCTACTTTACCGTCTTCGGTATTTCCTTGAACTATGTGATGATTGAATACTTCTTCGTTGGCTATATCTTTAAATTTTTTCATTTCGTCTGCTTTTCTTTATAATCCGTAATCGCTGCCTTAATAGCATCTTCTGCGAGAACAGAACAGTGAATTTTTACTGGTGGTAATGATAATTCCTCTACAAGCTCTGTATTTTCAACTTCCATTGCTTCATCTAGTGTTTTACCTTTAACCCACTCTGTAGCAAGACTGCTTGTAGCAATAGCACTACCGCAACCAAAAGTTTTAAATTTAGTATCAACTATCTTATTATCTTCAACTTTTATTTGTAATTTCATTACATCACCGCATGCAGGTGCTCCGACGAGACCTGTGCCTATATCAGAAGCATTCTTATCAAAACTTCCAACATTTTGAGGTGTTTCAAAATGATTAATTACTTTGTCGCTATATGCCATACTTTCCTTTCAATCTATTTATGAAATTAAGCTCCTGTATCGATCTTGATTTTATCGCCCCCTACATAATTCAAAACAGAAGCCACAAAAGCATGATATACTCCGATTGCATCAGGCCTGGGACTGCCGATAATCATTACAAACTTCTCTTCTATTTCATATCTTCCTAAATTTGCATTAGTAGGAAATGAAGTAGGTTGCAACCTTTCGACACTATGACCCAAATCTGAATCATATTCAAAACCCCATCTAAATTGAACAGGTTCTATTAATTCATATTTGTTACCTAAAGTTCTAACTTTAGAGATTATTTCTTCACCGGTTGTTAATTTAAAAACTTTTACTTCATGTTCGAAGACCTCTTTTGACAAGGCGGCATCCTTTAGTTCACTCATCTATAAATCCTTCTTTAATTTTTAATGTTTGCGCATGGCCACAATGAGGGCACCATAATCTTTCTTTATTTGGTAAAGATAGATCCATTTGTAAATTGCTAGGAGTATGCGCGTAACTCCACCACTCATTACAACAGCCACAGGTAAAATGATATAAAATTTCTATTGTAAATTTATGTGTAGAATTATTCATAATATCCATTATATATTAAAAAGTATAAAAAATCAAGTATTATTTACGCTTATCTTGCTGGCCGTTTTGATATGCTTCATTTAAAGCTCTCTCTGCAAATAAAGCAATTGTTTTTTCATGATCCATTGGTAACATAGTCATTACGTAATTCATAAGACTATCTCTGTATCTTCTTTTACTTCTTGGATTTTTTTCTAATTTGTCTGTATAATTCAAATGTTTATCCCCACATTTGTTGTTCTAGTCTTTCGACTTGTTTAAGGTCTTTGCGAAAATCCTTTATTCGCTGCCTTGCTGCTTCCTCACGCTTTAATCTTTTCTTCATAGAGGGTTTAGTAAAATATCTTCGTTTTTTCACCTCATTAAGAGTACCCTCGCGAGAAACTATTTGCTTTAGTCTTTGTAAAGCTTTAATAATATTTCGCTGGTCTGAATCTTTAGGACCAATCTTTACTGTAATCATATTCTTCCATTTCTAACCACGGTTTATCATAAATTGATGCAGGCCACTTTTCATACCATGGTCCACCCAAAGTAAAATGTGCTGCATTAATATCCTCTTGATCAGGGCAATGTTCTTCCCCGACCAACCAATTCCATTCCAAAGGAATGGATCCTATATTTTCCTCTGAGCCTGTCCATTCTAACTGGTGTAAATAGCTCATAGGAGAATGAAAAATCTCTTTAGTAGTTAAAGGAAATTTCTCTTTATTAAATATCATTAAACTAGACCAATTCTTTCTAGGATAATTGACGTTTCGCCAACCCTCACGTTTTTCTTTCCCAGCCATCTTTATAGTGGTCACAGATACATATTCAGGATGCTTAGCAACATATAACATTTTACTATCATCTAATGTTTTATATAAAGATAATGGATTCCTAAAAAATAAAAAATCATCATCTACAAAAGCAACCCATTTATTATCTTGTTTATAATCTATCAATGGAACTAAATATCTGGTTCTCGCAAAAGGATTGTTCGTTTTAGGCACCCAATAATGCGGCACATCGTGCGTGGCTACTCCAAACTGTTCTAAAGATTGTCTACATTTTCTATTCGCAATCTCTCTTCCTGGTGTATAACCAACAAAAAAATCTATCATACTCTCTCCATAATTTTATAACACGCATCTTTCCAAAGGCTAATATCTTTGGGGTCATTCTCTATCTCAGTGTTATTAACATAATTATATAATTCATTCATATATCCTGAAAAACCTTGTTTTTTTGGTGGGTCAAATTTGAAGACATCTTTAAATATTTTTACTAATCGTTGTTTTCCTATATCCTTTACAAAGGCATCATTGTAGAATATAGAATGATCTAAAAAGGGGTTCCGCGATTCTATGCAACTCATACCTAACGCTAAATTTGCACCAATTGCTGCACAGGGGAGAAAGGATCTCTGATCCAAATACTTATTTGCTTGTGCTACATTATTAAATTTTGAGACTTGTTTTGCTACTTGCTGTTTGTATTTAGCATTTAAAGTATTTCCATCTTTTCTTAGTGAATACTTAGAAAGTTTGTTTGTTTTGTATACATCATAGCCTCCGAATATTTCATCTGCTCCTTCACCGGTTAACATAACTTTTACTGCGGGGCTCATTTCTTTACCCATTATATAATAACCAACATAACTCCACGTATAAGGAATCATATAAGATTTATTAATATATTCTACAGCAGCTTCATTCCATTGCTTCTCATCATTTTTAACTTCTATTAAAGATCGGAAACCATATTTCTTAACATCTGCTGAGGCCCAACATTTATCTTTATTAATCGTTGTTACATAACAATCCATAGTGTCATTATAAAGAGCAGATATGACGGAACTATCCACGCCTCCTGAAACTATTCCGCAATTGGTTCGATGGCTGGAATACGGGTATTGTTGCTTTTTTAATAACTTTAATATATTGTTATCATTTATTCTTTTCGGTTTAATAGCGCGCGATTTAAGCGCTTTACCACGCATATTATAAGTTATTATCAAACCTTTAGGAAATAGCTTGATATTTCTATAATGCGTCTTATCAAGAGTATAATGACGTAATTGATGCCAATGTTTGAGGAAGTTTTTATCTAGTTTTGTTTTAACTGTTGTAGCAATAGACTTGATGGTATTGCTATAAATTAAACAATTTTTATTATAATAGAAGAGAGGTACTTGACCTACAGGATCTCTAATTAATGTAATAGTTGAATTTTTCTTATCATAAACAGAAATAGCATACTGACCGTTTACTTCATCAAAATCATAATCTTGTCTTTTTATTTTTTCTGCTAACCATTCCGTATCATTGGAAAAGCCTTTTGTAGGAGCGTTATATATTTCACCAGTATATGTAAAATAATAATCACCTGTATCAAATATATGTTCGCCTGGAAATTTACCTGTAACGGGAAGGATGCTTTGATGGAAAAATGCTGGATTAGCATGATGAGAAAAATTGAATTCACCTCTCTCATCTACATCGCTAAAATCTGTATCAATTAAAGACTTATCACTTATACCAAAAAATCCACACATAATATATATATTTTTATGATACCACTATTGTTCCCGTCATAGCAGTATGGTTTTCACAATTATAATACCATGTACCCGTTGAAGGCGGACTAAAGACAGTATATCCTGATATTTTTCCATTATTATTTGAGATATAATCCGTGTTTTGATATTGATTGCCAGTACCATTTCCTTGAACTGTTTTTATCCAGAAGGGATGTCCCGTGCAATCTAGATTGAATTTAATTATGGAGCCAACACTCATCGCAATGTTCTTATTATTAACACTAGAGATTGGTCCATTCTTATCCCAGCCATCAATCACATATGCACTGTTGCCAGGAGCGGTCACGGTCACCTGATAACCTTCGAAAAAAATTGTTTGAGTAACATAGCTGCCCGCACCTGCTGCACCCCATACTTGCGTACTACCAACATATACTTTTGAAACTGCGGTGCTTCCTATATAAATGCTATCAAGAGCAGTACTTTCTAACTTAATATTAGAAATAGTACCACCACCTCCGGCTGTTGGGTCCCAATGTTGAGCAGTTTTACTATATTTTCTAACATCCGCGTTCGCATGACCTGATGGCCCATAACCAAAGTCGTTTATAACTGTGGCGGTTCCGCCCTGAAAATCAAACCAAGTTTTATTTGAAATAGCAAACCTAGAATTCAATCTTTTAATAGCTACCACTTTGCCCAAAATTGATGCATCAGCAAAACTAGCTAGAAATACTTGGTCATCCTGAAAAGCATTACCACTGGCGGCACCACTAAACAAATTATAAGAAGGAGCTGCCATATTTTAACTTATTTGAGTCAAATCTAACTGATTAAATATAACATTTCCTTTAGTATTATTTCCTTTGGTTATTTTTACATAAGCCCATAATGTTTTTGGATTAGCACTTACCAAGGCGGAAGAGGTAATAGTCTCATCAAACACTGCTGTAGTTGAAGTTTCTGTGGGAGAAGTCCAGGCTCCAAAAACTTGGCCAGAAGTAAAAGCGGGATCATTAGCATCAGCCTCAATATAATATAACGCAATACTCCAAGTAAGACTCATGCTGGCAGTAAAAGTAAAATTACCATTAAATCTCAAATCATTACTTGAGAAGTCAGGTATCTGAAGGGCGTAAACATCACCATAAGTTTTACCACTGTTATTATTAAAAAAATGCCAGCATAATTTATTGCTGTTCGTGGGACTATTAAAATGCATTATAGCAGCGCCGGAATCATTACCGTCCGGGCCAACCAATGTCAACGGCCTGAAGTCCTCACTATTTTTAAATACTGTTACTTTATAAGGCAGGCCTGTTGCACCACTGCTGGTAAATGTTAAGGGATTACCTGTTGCGGTCTCTAAAGTTTCAGAATTTGTCAAATTGAGCATTGAAGACCACGCTCTATAACCATTGGATATTTGTGCCGCACCAAATATACTTGTTGCACTAGATAACATTGCTGTGCTGTCATTACTTTGATCCCACCACGATTGGTTATAAGAAGGATTATTACCTAAACCACCATAGCCTGTATTTTCTTCTACACTACTATTTCCAGCAAAATGCGGAGCATAACTACTTACAGTGCCTATAGTCTCAGTAATAGTTTTAACGGCGGAATTAAATTGTTGAAGCGTAAATCCGTCGTAGTACTTAGTGTGATGCCATCCATTAGGAAATTCTATAGTAAAATCCCCCTCATAATTTCCATCTTGATCATAGACTCTAAAACCATAATATCCGTCATAGTATTTTATTTTAAATGTAATTTCTCTAGGACTAGTATTTGTTAAACTGCTTCTTTCATTCTCACTCGGCCAATAACACTGGATTTCATTTTGGTAACCACCTGTCCACATCGTACAATCCATCGTATGTTGATACAAACTGTCGTCGTACACCATATCACTTGAATTGTCAGATGGATTTGTTTTCATCCAGAATTTGTTGTACCCACCACCACCGAATTGGTTTATTTTAATTTCGCCGCTGGTGCCGATTTCATTATAATAACCTGGGACGTATTGATTGCCCTTAAAAACATCTAGATGTGTTTTTCCGCCACCCAACCTGTGATTACAGTACTTGACACCGCAGCCTATATTAAGAGTGGTTGCACAATCCCACCAAATGTAGCCCGCACCATAATAGGAATAATTTCCACATCCCCAACTGTGTTGTCCAGAAGATGATTGAGAATAATCAACATATATAATAGTATAACCATTAGTTTGTGAAGTTTCACTTACCCATCCTGCGGTTATCTTAATAGCATGATACTGATTAAGATGATTCAGATTACCATTATCTCCGTTTAAAAAATACATGGTGGTACTATTCCCATTAGCCGCATACAGTACGCTTCTTTGAATATTCCATGTTGTGGGCATAACATAAAGGCCGGTGCTAGACGTGGTTCCTTCTAACATAGGAAAAGCTTCCCTCCAAGTACTTGCACCAGCAGATGTGTCGAATTGTTGGTAACTAGAGTAACCCTGGCATTTCCACACTTTTTCACCAGTATCCTTTTTTATGGCATAACAGTACTGGCCGTATGATCCCCCAATACTAGAATGTGAAAACCGGTAGGTAAATTGGCTTGCTCCGGAGCCAGAGGTTGATATATTAGACCAGTTTTGTGCAACAAAGTTATAATCGGCTAAAGTTTGGCCTTTTAATCTTATTTCATCCCCATTAGCAAGCGAAGAGTATTTATTACTAGAATTATTGTCAAATAAATCTGAAATTTTCCAAGGGGAAGCATACGTCCCGGAGCCATTACCAGTAGTGCCATGAATACCCCCATGGTCTGATTCTAGATAAGGATCTATCCACCATGTTGCCATTTTCTATTCTCCTTGTTCATTTCGGTTTGGTGTGCCAAGTCTAATATGGATGGCGTTATCTACTTTCTCTTGAGTATCTGCCCATCTTTCCCCATCTGCAACTTCAATGGGTGGAAGTTTTTCATAAATAAGTTTTCTTGCACCATCTTCAATTTCTACCAAAGGTATTGTAATTACTAAATCCAATTCATTCGCGCCCTCTTCATTCGGGACCCATTCATGATCCCACTTAGAATAATGGTGCTCTAAAGATTTCTGTCCTAATTCATATGTTATTGCCATTTAATAATCCTTTATCCTGTCACAAAATAAATTGTAGATGCATCTGGTGAGCCCGGTAATGCAGCGACCACATCAACAGAGTAGCCATCGAGATTGGGTAATTTCCACGCTACCCCAGCTGCAGCCGATGAGTCAGCCGTAAGCACATAATCATTAGTACCAACTGCTAATCTTGCTTGAGTAGTGGTATATGATTCTAAATCACCTTTAGTGGTTAAGGTTCCGCCTCCGCCTCCGCCACCAGCCCAGTTTGCATCACCATAAGCTTTGATTGCTGCACCATCCGGTAAATTACTTCCATCAGTCAATGTATCTTCTGCTGCTCTTGTTGAGGCTGTTCCAAGACCTAATGTGGTTCTTTGAGCAGAAGCAGAAGCATCATCAAGAAGAGCTTTTCCAGCAGCAGTTAAATCATAAACTGCCGCGGTTCCAGAACCAGTAAATTGAATACCTTTATCTGCGGCAGAAGTTAATCCTGCAATCGCTGCAAGATCTGCATCATATGCTTGAACATGAGTTCCATATACCAAACCAAGTGTAGTTCTTTGTGCGGCCGCATCTGCATCATCAAGAAGTGCTTTTCCAGCAGAAGTTAAATCATAAACTGAAGCTGTACCACTTCCTGTAAATTGAATTCCTTTGTTTGCAGCAGAAGTTAGACCGGATAATGCTTGAAGATTTGAGCTTAAAGTTATATCAGAAGCATCATCACCAGAATCATCAGTAGCGATTACATGCGTTCCATCAAAATTTAATTTGGATCTTGCGGTTAAACCTGTTCCTGCATTTTCTATTGTATGTCCACTACTGGCGGCTGCTTTCCATGCTATTCCAGCTGATGCCGATGAGTCGGCTGTAAGTACATAATCATTAGTACCAACTGCTAATCTTGCTTGAGATGCGGAAGTCGTCCCATAAAAGTTGGTTACGTAAGCTATTCCAGATCCGTCCGCGTCGTCACTAAGAGTTAATTGGGTAGTGTTCGCAATTGAAGCTACCGTGGTAGTACTACCTGAGCCACTCCCGTCACTGCCTGGTAACCATCCGGCGCCTGACATGTTCACAGCCATTCCAACACTTATACTAGCATCCATTTCAGTGTCGCCATCGTGGCTATGCTTTACCATTATATCTGATCCGTCGGTTAGTGTCCAACTGCTGCTAGCTCCTGCTGCTCCTATGGTAGTGGCATATGATTCTAAATCACCTTTAGTGGTTAAGTTTCCACCACCACCACCAGCCCAGTTTGCATCACCATAAGCTTTGATTGCCGCTCCATCTGGCAAATTACTTCCATCAGTCAATGTATCTTCAGCAGCCCTTGTTGAGGCAGTTCCTAAACCGAGTGTAGTTCTTTGTGCGGCCGCATCTGCATCATCTAATAACGCTTTACCGGCGGTAGTTAAATCATAAACTGAAGCTGTACCACTTCCAGTGAACTGAATTCCTTTGTTTGCGGCCGATGTAAGTCCTGCAATTGCAGCAAGATCTGCATCATATGCTTGGACATTAGTTCCTATTACAAGTCCAAGATTTGTTCTTGCCCCAGATGCAGTTGAAGAACCTGTTCCACCTTCTGCAACTGGCAAATCGCCCGTTACATCAGTAGTTAAATCTATCTGACCTCTTGTTATTGCTTGTCCACTTATAGTGAGATAGTCGTATGATCCTGCAAGAGTTACATTCGTTGAATTATCAGATGCATCAACATATGCTTTAACAGATTGTTGACTTGGGGGTCGAGTTGCTGAATCTGTAGCCATATTATCTTCATCAATTAAACTTAATGCACTACCGGATGATGCATCAACATATGCTTTAACAGATTGTTGCGATGGTACGTGAGTAGCACTATCAGACGCCATGTTGTCTTCATCTTTAAGAGCATTTGTAATTCTAGCGTCTGCTCTTGCATTTGTAAAGTAAAGGTTCGTAGAACCTTCTGTTATCTCATCTGAATTGTCTTTTGTTGCTACTTGAGCATCCACATAAGCTTTAATACTTTGTTGTGTTGCTAATTGAGTAGCGGAGTCAGTCGCCATACTATCTTCATCTAATACAGCAGTTCCACTCACACCAGTATTGAGAACTGGACTTGTTAATGTTTTGCTTGAAAGAGTTTGAGAATCAGAAGTACCAACTACAGTTCCTGATGGTACTGACCTTCCATGCCATGCTTGTAATGCAGTACTTAAAGTAATATCGGTTTGATCATTACCAGAATCATCAGTTGCTATAATACCAGTTCCATCAAAATTCAAACCAGTTCTTGATGTTAAGTTTGATCCTCCATTTTGAATAGTATGTCCAGCACCGGCCGATTGTGCATCAACATATGCTTTAACTGATTGTTGTGATGGTAATTTTGTAGCACTATTAGATGCCATATTATCTTCATCAACTAATGCATTTGTAATTCTAGCGTCTGCTCTTGCGTTAGTGAAATATAAATTAGTTGAACCTTCTGCAATTTCATCTGTGTTATCTTTTGTTAAAATTTGTGAGTCAACGTATGCTTTTACTGATTGTTGAGATGGAAGTTTTGTTGCACTATCTGATGCCATGTTATCTTCATCAATTAATGCATTTGTTATTCTTGCATCTGCTCTTGCATCTGTAAAATATAAGTTTGTGGAACCTTCTGTAATTTCATCTGAATTATCTTTTGTAGCCACTTGAGCATCCACATAAGCCTTGATTGACTGTTGTGTTGATATGTGTGTGGCACTATCCGAAGTCATATCATCTTCATCTTTAACTGCTGTACCACTTATACCAGTATTGAAAACTGGGCTTGTCAGGGTTTTATTTGTAAGTGTTTGTGAATCAGTAGTACCAATTACATCACCAGATGGTCTTGCTTTACCGTGCCATTGTTGGAGTGCCGTACTTACATTAATATCGGATTGATCATTACCAGAATCATCAGTTCCTATGACATAAGTTCCATCAAAATTCAAACCAGTTCTTGATGTTAAGGATGATCCTGCATTTTGAATAGTATGCCCAGATCCAGCTGCAGTCAATGCATCCAATTGTGTTTGAATAGCAGAAGTTACACCATCAGTATAATTAAGTTCTGTTGTGGTAGCTGTAACACCATCTAATATATTTAACTCTGCTGTGTTAGCTGTAACACCATCTAAAAGATTGAGTTCTGCAGCTGTTGATGTTATAGATGTACCGTTCAGCTTAAAGTTTTTACCAGAAGCAAGATTAATGTGTTCGGATGAAGTCCAATCACCAGCTTCACCGATAGGCTTGAGCCAGACAAAGGTCTTGTCGGTTGCACCTTTGAGGGTGATACCGCCACCTGCAGCTGTTACATTTGTAGGTGCATCAACAGACCCTAATTCAATATTTTTATCTTCTACTATAAGAGTGGCACTATCTACTGTGGTTTGGGTTCCGCTTACTACTAAATTTCCTGCTAAAGTTACCGTCTTATCTGCGGCTATGGTAATTGCTGCCGCTCCGGCGGTCCCAAGCTGTAATACATCATCAGCGGACTCCCAAAGACCAGTATCACCATCTCCAAAGGCCATGGTTGGAGCTTCGGCTGATTGAATGTCATGAGCTAATCTAAATCGAATCTTCTTACTTTGACCTCTACCTGCTCTTCGTGCTGTTGCATCAAAATCTATAAATCTCATGTGCTATCCACCAGAAGATATGAAAGCAAAACGTTAACAGAAGATGCTGTATCAGTCCACACTTTTACTGCGTCAGATTCTTCTAAAATTAATTTACTGCTATCTAAAACATCTAATGTAGAATTAACTGAAACTGATATTGCTTTCATGAAGGTTAATGTATTCGTTGCGCTATCATCTAAAACGTCTATGGTCACCGCAACATCACCTGTTGCATGTGTATTTGTTACGTGCAGACCAATTAGAACACATTTTGAACTATTTCCACTTGGACATGTTAAAATTGTTGTGGGGCTACCAGAACTGTTACTTATATTTTCTGCCCAAGCATTTTTAAATGTATTTGCCATTAGTCTCCATCATCCAAGTGCTATAGCTAAAGCAAGAGCATCTGACTCCGCTTTATTTAAAACCTCAGTTCTTATCGTAGTTCCTAACTGAGATGAATTTGCTATGAGTGTATTATTTATTTTATATGATTTGGAGGATGCGAGATCCACATCGCCGGTGCATTCTGTATCACCTGTTATTTTTATTCCGTTGGCGACTTCAAATACTTTTACTGCCATGTTGATTATACCGTAAAGAAGGTCGCTTCTGCTTTACAAACTATAGAAACACCATCTGCATTAGCTACTTTCATTCCTATATGTGTTGTGCCGGACGATCCAGAACCATCTGTCATTTCAAAAGTTATAGTTGTTGTTATATCATGTCCTAACGAAGCATATTCGTTATTATCCACAGCGCCACTTCCACTTTCACAGAATGTGTACTTATGAATTGCTGTTTCATTAGCACCTGCTTTCATCTTTAAAATTGCTTCGCCAGCAGAATAAGTGGCTATAGGAATCTGAAACAGAAAAGCATTACCATTATGTGCAATAGTAGCGGAAGTAACTAGGGTTCTAGAAATATCTTTATGATAGATATCAGTATGGACTGTTAAATCTCCACCAATTACAGCAGCTTTTGCAATTCCTAAACCACCAGATGATAGTAACTGTCCTGTTGTATTAGATGTAGAATTTGATGTTCCATCTGCATGTACAACATTAGCAAAAAGTGATAAAGCAACACCTATACCACCATCAGTTTGAATTGAACCAGATGTCCCACTTGTTGAATCTGTTGTACCTTCAACTACTATGTTATCTTGAGCTGTTACTTTTCCAGCATTTACGTTAACATAATCTGAAACAGTTAAACTACCTGTTGATAATCCACCATCGGTTGTTTGAATAAATGCAAACTCATCTTCTGATTCATCCCATACAAAAGCAACGTTAGCTGATGTACCCCTGTTAACCATTAAACCTTGGTCATGGGTAGGAGCAACTGAATCACCGTTTGCAGATAAAGTAATTAAAGGATCGCTAACACTTAAATTTGTAGCGTTAACATATGTAAGTGCGCCATCAACAAATAAACTACCATCAATAGTTACATTAGCAGAAAATGTGGCATCTCCGCCGGCGGCAAAGGCATTTACTTTTAAGCCTCCGGTTGTGTTAGCTGCTAAGATGGTCGCGGCTGATGCACCACTTGTATCATTAGATGTTGTTATTGCGTGAGTATGCGAAGTAGTAGTAGCAGCATCTGTAGTAACAGCGGTTAATGTATCTGGAGTGCCTAATGTAATAGTTTGTGTATCAGCACCTGCTCCACCAGCTTGTTTAGCTGAAACTGTAATACCATTTCCGGCAACTACCGCATCTAACTCACCGGCATCTATATCAGCTTTTACTTGTGAAAATGTGCGAGAATGGACATTAGAATTATTGTCCATTTGTAAAATTTTACCACTAGTTGCTACTGCACCATCGGCAGGAGTATTAAGCAGAGTTAAATTGGCATCTGCTTTTAAACCACCTCTTACTCTGAACTGTTGTTGTGACATTGACTAAATTCCTCAGATGTTTTACGCTGTATATTTGGTACATACTGTGCGATGAACTGTAACTACTTGTTGATCTGACTGTGTAGTTACTTTTAATCGAACATTATTTGCTGTTATATCTGAAGCAACTGTTGGACTCATTGTAATTGTGCCTAACTCTACTTCACCATAAACTGTCAATGCTGTACTAGTACCATCATGTGCTAAATTTACTTCACCCACCCAATATCCTTGATTATCTACTGTATAATCTTCACAAGTTACTATATATTTAGCTGTCCTGTATGTATTTATGTTAAAGATATCCGCAACAACTTCACCTGCTGTGGCTTGAATAGTTCTTGTTGTTGAATAAACTACTTCGGTATTAACAGTAAGAGTTCCCGCTGTTTGAAAGTCTGTAAAAGATAGGACATCTATATCAACAGGTTTCCAGAGTCCAGCTCCTGCATTATATTGCCATACATCATTATCTGAAACTCCTAATGAATTAACATCTGATAAGTTCCCTATTAAACTAGTAGAAAGATCTATATCTGTCGTCCTTGTTGGCGAACCAGGTTGCCATTTACCTGTATTAGTATTCCATTTTAAAATATATCCATTTTCAATTCCTTCCATGGTAACATCAGTTAATTGAGATATTTTTAATTGGTCTCCAAAAGCTAATAATCTATCACCAGTAATTTGTGTTGCGCCGATAATAGTATTAGAACCAAAATCTAAATATTCTGCTCCACCTACTTCTGTTATTCCAAGTGATCGTGTAGATAATGTTAGGGTATTTCCTTGAAGATATAAATCTCCGAAGGGTTGAGTGGTAGAACCTAGAGCAGCAGGTTTTCCACCATCCTCTCGTGCTTTAGGTTTTAAATCTACGGTTATGTTTTCTAAATCAACAATACCTAAATGAACTACAGTATCATCTGAAGCAATACGTGTAGTGACTGATTTTCCGGGTTGATTTGAACCTCCAATTACCGAAACTTCTCCACCGGAAGTGACTGTAGCTTCTACTGATCCAGAAGATTTTGTTGTTACAGTGACGTCTTCATCAACTGTAACAGATATTTCATCAGCCACTCACACTCCTAACTTTCAAGTAATAATTTGTTACCAGTTTCTAATAATGTTGCGCCTTTAGGGCTTGCTGTGGGATTTAACGTAACCTGACCTTGAATAACTCGTCTAGTTATGTCCTGTTCGGAATTATTAATAACTACATCGTAGCTATAACGTCCTGAGGGGATATCATCAGAAACAGACCCTGATAATTTTATTTGTAGTTTACCATTGGTCGCGTCTGTTACGGTTGGGGTAAATTTGTGTACTGTGTTTGAGCCCGTCCACTTTTGAAAATAAGCTTCAACAGTATAACCAGTTAAATCAGTCGCGTTCCCATTATCATCTTTAACTGTTAATGTTAAAGTATAATCCGAGCCTTGATCAACAAATAAATTTACAATAGATGCCATATAATTTCTCCTAATGTACTATTTATAATACCTCATCTATTCCCAAAAATATCTATTATGAATTTTAAAATTAGAACATTCTATCTTGTCATAGCCTAAGGGCAGATTGGTCGCTTTCATCCAATCTTCTAATAATACATGATTTCTATTATAATGTTTATATTTTATAGGAAGTCTACTTACACACATTTCTTTGGATATAACATGATTATATTCTTGTGTTGTTTCCAGACCTACGATCCAATTTCTGCCTGAGATCTCCATTATTTGTAATCTAAATTCTTCAAGAGGTATTGAGCTATTATATTGTTTATGTTGCCAATTACCTATTTCAGATGAAAAGGCTGTATAAAAAAAATAACGGTGGGTTGAGGATTTTGGGGATGGATCAACTTGTTCACGTAATCTATCGAAGGTGTACTCATTCTGTGATTGCGATTTCACTACCGGGCGTAATTGGGGCTTAAACTTTACTAATATATGTTTTACGTGAGGAATATCATGTGGTAGATATCTATTAATTACTCCGTTATCTTCTATCCATATGTTAGTCAATTCATAATCGCATGCATTTATAACCCAATTTCCAGGATCATTCCATGCTTTATCTTTTAAAAAATCTACGTCATCTGGAACATTCATTCTATTGCGATCTGATATATTCCAAGAATAATTAAACAAATCTTTTCCTGTTCCAGATCCGTTTTCTTCCATCTCAGAACGTTTAGACCAATATGTGTATCGTTCTAAACCTATTCCTCTGGCCGCTATAGAAACACCAGGACCACTAACATAAATTTCCATTCATGTGCCCCACTTATTACCGAATAAATCTACATGTAGTCTGGGTGAATATCTCCACCCTCTAGCCATAGCTTTTTCAGCAATATTGAATTTTGTTTTGGCTAGCATTTCACTAGTACCCCCGCAAGGCATGCAATATATATCGTATTTTAATTGTTCTCGATGTTGTATATCTGCTATTTCATTTAAATCTTCTTCATCTTGAACAACAAATTTTAAATAAAGATTACTGTGAGCTATTGTACTATATTGATCCCAATTCTCTGGTTTAATTGCTTTTTCATGTTCCTCTCCACTAATACTTAATTTAGGACTGCAAGACCATGTTACATCAACAGAACTCTTTCTCATTAAACATTGATAAAAATCTTCAGTTAGTGGAAATGTACTATTAGTCTCAAATGTAATATTTTTAAGTCCTTTCATAGCTGGAGCATTTAATAAATCCGGTAATTGTTTTTGCCACATTAATGGTTCACCACCGGTTAATATTAAATGAATATCTTGGCCATCATTATCCCAACTATTATTGGGTGTTAACTCTAATAATTTTTCAGCTATAACATCAGCCTGTTCAAACACAGAGAGATGCATATATTCTTTAGCCCAGCTAGCTGAACTATCACATCCAATATGCATAACTGGTAATTCTTGTACAGATTTATATTTACTAATATCAAGATTCTTCCAAGGCATATCATCACGTGGAAGAAGAGGTATACCTCTTTCCTGACCGAAACCTGGACATTCAAAATTACAACCATATAATCTTAAAAATACACTTGGTATTCCTACAAATTTTCCTTCACCCTGAATGCTATAAAACATTTCAGAATATCTTAATTTCGACATGTTACCTTTATCCTTGAACTATAGGCCAAGATTTTATTCCCGCATCATATGCTGTAAACCAATGTTCCTCTAATGCCATTTCCACCATTGATTCAACACCCGTGCCGGCAACAGCTTCTCGCAAATCTCGCACATAACATATTGGTTCAGTACATTCATTTACGCACTCTTTAACTTCTATACTACCACAAGTACTATAATCTTCTTTTGATACTCTTGTTTCCATTGTTATCCTTCATCTACATTAAATAAGTCTTCATTCCATTCTCTATGACCTTCACGCCAAGCCATGTTACTTTGTGTTTCACGTACTTCAACTCTATAACACCAGAGTCTTTCTGCTTCGCCTGGCCCCCACATATCAGGAATGAATATTCCATTTACATATTTATATAGCTGTTCAGATAATCCTTCACATCCAAGTTTTGGCAATACAGAAAGTTTTGCTATTCCTGCAGCCTCTAACTGTTTATAAAGATCCATGTGCGGTTCATCTTCTGCTACTAATAAAGTATGATCGAACATATCATCTAAGAAACTTTTAAGTTCTCCCATACCACCATAATCAGCAACCCAGTTTCTAACATCTAAATGATCAGTACCAAAAAAGAATCTCATACTAAAACTGTAGCCATGAATGACATTACAATGACTATCTGCTTTCCATTGTCGATAAGCAACTGGAAATTTATCTACGTATTCCTTTGTACTGTTATATTTGTATATTCTAGGTTCCTTACTTCCTAAAGCTACTGTACTCATATTCGTTCTCTTCTTCGAATTCATCGATTTCTTCATCGATATAATTATCAGCTAACTCCTTATTAAGTCGCCGTTCTTTTTTTGACATCTTTTTCAAGACATCTTTGCTGTAACTCTCTCTTGTTTTTTGTTGTTTAAATGACTTTGCCATAATGTCGGGCTCGCGGTTTTTATTTTTTTAAGTTGTGATCTTCTTTTTCTTCTCGCATTTGATAAATGAAGTCTACTGGCACCTTCATAAAAGACTTTTCCTTTTATGTGATCCATTTCATGTAAAAATATACGAGCAGATAAATCAGAAAAATAACCAGTTAGGTTTTTATTTTCAGCATCTTCCCATGATACCGACAAACTTTTGGGTCGGCTTATCTTAATAAACAAACCTGGATACGTTAAACATCCTTCCATTTCCCAAACGTACTCTGTTGATTCCTCGATAATTTGAGGATTAAACAGTACCATATTATTTCCTTCGTGATTCATAGCAAATACACTTTGCTTATAACCTATTTGATTTGCTGATAAACCTACGCCATCATAATGTAGCATATTCTCAATTAGCTCATCTTGAAATTCGTGAGGGTCAGCCGGGGGACTCCAGAAACTAAAAGGTATAGTTTCTTGCTCTAATAACTCGTGTCCTTCTGGAAGTAAAGGCTTTATCATAATATCACACTAAAGTTTTTACGTTTTTCAAATTTCATGTGAACTCTAAATTTATCATATAAAGTATCACCCTTATGAGAAATTACAAATACATTTGTGGTGGATCCTTGCTCATTAACTATTTTCATAAACTCATCTGTTCCTTCACCATCCAAGGAACTATCAAACACTTCATCTAATATTAATAGATTAGTGTTAACTGAGTTTTTCAATTTAGCAATTGTTCTCCACGTGAACAATAAAGCTAAATCTATACGCATCTTCTCTCCTTCACTGAAAGAATCATACGTAAAATCATCTCTATATCTTGACTTAATTTCTTCATTGAAATTCGAGTCTAAATTGAAAGATACAAAGAAATTCATTTGTGTTAAATATTTGTTAATCAATTTATTCATGATTGGCAAATATTGTTTTATAATTCTAGATTTTATACCTTCATCTTTTAAAATATTTCTAGCAGTTTCTTGTACAAATTTTTCTTCAATCAATTCTTCTGTTAGCGCTTCTATTTCTTTAAATTCTGAAGCATATTCTTTTAGAGCTTTCTTTTCTTCTTTTATATCACCAGTATCTTGTTCTAACTGATTAATACTTTCTTGTTGTTTTTTAACATACTGATCAATAACCCTTACGTTATTATTAATTGTTTGTACTGAGGTTTGTTGACCCTGTATGTTTTCTTGAATTGATTGTATTGCAGATAATCTTTCTCTGGTAGAGTTAAGCTCTCCGTCAATCTTATCGACTGCGCTATTATATTCTTCGATCTTTTTTTGTTTTTGTATAATTTCTTTGTGTTTGAAGGCGTGGTCGATGTTTTGCTTACACGTTGGACAGTCATCGTTTGACTCAAAGAAGGAGATATTTTCTTGTTCGGTATTAACATTCCGGAGAATGGAACGTTGATATTCTGTAAGTTTATCATGAGTTTCGTTTACTTGTTTAGCATCATTTATTTGATTTAAAAGTTCCTCTACTGATTGATTAACCTCTTCGATTTGAGCACAAAGCTTTTCTTTTTCATCTAAAGATTTTTTAATGTCTTTTTCATATCCAGATATAAGAGATTTTGTTTTATGTTTTAACTGAGATATGTAATTTTCTTTTAATTCTATTTTATTTTCAAGTAAATCTTTGGATGATTTATTCTCATCTATTTTTATCTTATTTTCCATTGAATATGTTTTAAGAACATTATTCATAGTAGAAAATATCTGAATATCTAATAGGTCTTCTATAATATCTCTTCTATCCGATGCTTTTAATTGCATAAATGGAACGAATGAAGAATTACCTAAAATTACTATTTGTGTGAAAGATTTATAATTTAACTTTAATACACTTTTTTCTAAAAAATCTTGAAAATCTCTTACACTAGCATTTTGTTGTAATTGCAGGCCGTCTGTTATTATTTCAAAGAAGTTTGGTTTAATACCTCGGCGAACTAATATATGTTTTTTGCCCACCAAAAATTCTACTTCAACAACGGCTTCTCTTTCATTGATAGAATTTATTAATTGAGCTTTATTAATACTACGAAATGGTTTCCCGAATAAACCAAATGTTAAAGCATCAAGCATAGTGCTTTTTCCAGCACCATTTTCTCCAATGATAAGTGTAGTTTTAGATCTATCGAGATCTATCTTTGTAAAAACATTGCCGCTACTTAAAAAGTTCTTGTAGCGAACGGATTTAAATGTAATCATTAATTCTCGGTCAGTAACTGCTTGCCGTGTTCAAATTGATACTCGGCACTTACTAGCTGATCCTGTAATGATTTACCGACTAATTGATTTAGTGTTATATTGTGTTGATGAGCCAACAACATCAATTTATTTAAAACTGGTTCTTCTATATCAACTTCTATTGTTTTTGTTTTGGGGTTTGTTATTTTTTCGCGGGATTTTTCATCCATAAAAATTCTCTCTGCTTCTTTCAACGAACAATTATGTTCTCTGGCTATTTCAGGTAAGCGCTCACCATAAAACCAGGATGCGTTGTCACTCATGCTACTCTAAGGTTAAAGATTCATTATACAGGTTTCTCATTAAAATGTCAAGTCTTTTTTTGTCTACAGGTGTTTCCAACTGTTCTATATATGTGGATAAAATTGTCATGGTATCTTGTGCTTCATCGATAATATTTTCCTCATCATCCAATTCGGCAAAAGATTCAACAACTGTAACATCTCCAACTCCGGATTTATACATCTTATCTAAGATAACATCAAATAAATACGGATTGGTTTTATTTTCAACAATTATTTTAACGTAAGTATTTTCCCATTTATCAAAGTTTTCTTCTTGTGCTGATTCAACGGTCCAATCCAAATCATTGTAAAAATATTTATGAAACATTTCGTAAGGATTTTCAATAAATTCTAATTCTCTAGTTTCAAAATCAAATATATGAAAACCTCGTGGATCTTTATAATCCAACCAATTAGTTTGATAGGGATTTCCTGTATAATAAACAGTTCCGTTATCGCTTTTATGATGAAAATGACCACTGAACACCATATCAAACTTTTTAAATAATTTGCGATCCAATCCTTCTGGACTAAATTGTCCCGGAATCATTTCAAAACCAAGAATTTCGAGATGACCAAACATTATATCGCATTTGGTTTTATTAATTAAGTCAACTGCATAATCATGATTATCCTTGCATAGCCATGGCATCATTACAAAATTTGCATCACAAAAATTCAATTCTTTCGGTGTATTATGTGTCGTAATATTAGGATATTCTTTTAATAATAAACTTGGAGAATTTACTTCATTAGTAGTTTTATAAAATGTATCGTGATTTCCAGCCAACATGTGACATTCTATATTATTTTCTAACAAGGGATCAAAAAACATATGCTTAGCATCATATAAAGATTTGTAATTAACAAACTTTCGTCTATCAAATACATCACCCATATGTATGAGGCTTTTTATATCATGTTCTTTAAGATAAGGAAAGAATATATCTTCGTAGAATTTAGAAAAGTAACTGGAAAAAACTATAGCATCATTCCTAGCACCAAAATGCGTATCGGTAATTATGGCTGCTTTCATGTTGCGTTATCAGCCTCTACCATATAAGGTACTAATGTATTAGCCCCTGATGTATTCGCGGTTGTGGCTTTTTTAGATTTCCTGGCTTTCGCGTCTTCGAAATCTCCTACAAATTTATACATATTTGCTTTTTGCTCTTCAGTTAAAACTTCAATATTAAAGTTAGTATTGCCATCATCATGCTCAGACATTGAAGCGCTATCAGATAACATGCTATTATTATGAATAGTTTTATATTTTATATAAAGTTGCTTTTTCTCTTTTTGTATTCTTCTGATAAAAGCAAAATATATAATCTGGGTAAAATAAGAAAATGGATTAGATGATCTTTCCGGATTAAAATTATGAGCTGATTGAACACAATTCTCTATTCCATCTGAGATCATTTCATCTCTGAAAGTGTAGTTAACAAAGTTTGGTCTTAAACTAAGTCTCTCCGCAATTTTCATAAAACAATCACCAATATAATCTGGAATAATTGGAATTAATTCATCCGGATCTTTTTTCTTCACCTCAGCACAATGGTTTTTATAATTAACCATCTCTTCATGAAATTTTTTATTATCAACATAATGTATCGACTTTGCTCTAGCCATTGTTATCCTTCAAAACTATTAAAAAATTTATAGAGGGGGACTATTTAACTGTTTTTTTCACTTTTTTCTTTGCTTTCTTTACAGTCTTCTTTGTAGCTTTCTTCGCAGTCTTTTTAACTTCATCTGCATTCTCTTTTACTATGTCACTTGCTTCTTTAACAACTTCCGCTGGTGTTGAAAATACTTTTTTAATATGCTTAGTAATGTGACTAAACCATCCCATAATTACCTTTCTGTATTATTTACTTTTCGCTCTCTTTTTTGATTTAGACTCCGCTTCCTTTGCCTGCGCGTCTTTTAGTATTGCCTCTCTGTATACGTGTACAATTTCTTGTTCAAATTGTTTTGTATCTTTTTCTAACTTCTGCATAGATTTTAAATTTGGATATTTTTTCTTTTTATGCATCAACCTTGTTTTTTTCATAGTATCTTGCTTTTCAAGTTCATCAATATCAACAGTAGCTATTTCTGTAGGATCAAATAGCTTCATTGTTTTTTGATGAAATTGAATACTCTGTGGTGTATAATCTCGTTCAGGTACGGTGTGTGCCGGAGGAAATACGATTACTGTAGGTGTGCCTATAAGTTGAGCTAAGAAAGCAAAACCACCACGTGAAGATATTAGGTAAGAACAACTTGAAATTTTATCAACTAGTTGTTTAGGTGTCATAGTATAATCAAGATATTCTATACTGCGCTTAGATTTCTTTAGAGCTTTTTCTAAATCTCTCCAATATTTACTAACAACTTTTTTATCTTGCGATATCATTTTATCGCCAATATTAGCAAACGAATTATTAGAAATTAAATCCCAATCTAATGGAGGAGAATATTTGTATATACAAACAGAATCTTTTTTAGGTCTCTTCCATTGTGTTTTAGTAGGGTACCATTCCATCTGCGTTGAAAGTGGAACAAATGAATATTGTTCCATATTAATTGGGACATGTTTATACCACATATTTCTATGATTTCTATCTATGTGGGAAAAAAGATCCTTACCTCTTAAAGCACTTTTATATGTTCTTAGAATATTTCCGTAAGACCTTCTAATTTTAACAAAATCATATTCAATATCAGAACCCCACTCTTTAACCATAAAATTAACTTTATCTAAAGTAGTTTCCTTATTACTAAACCCCTTTTTCTCATGAGTTTCATCATATAAGATCTTTAACTTTATAGGCCTAATTTCGTTCATCCACATCCAATAATTCATATTGCAGACTATATCGCCATAACCATAATCGGTTATTATACTAACCCGTTTAGATAGATCCATATTGAGTTCATTTTTGAACACTGAATCTATGTTATTTGAATGATAATATTCGTGATCTAATTGATGATAATTTGCCCATCTAAAATTGGGCAAAAGTATCCTATTATCTTCAAATAATACTTTTATTGCTGTTTCTTTATTCATAATTTCCTATATTATACCTTATTTCTTTAATAATATCAAGGGTTATTTTTATTTATTTTTCGGTTGACCTTTTCGTAAAAATATGATATAATATTTAATGTTGTTGCCACCGGGAAAATATATAATTAAATCCTAATGTGAAACATATTGTATTTGAACTGTTGTTCATTGTATTGGGAAATTCTTTCTTTAAAATGTTTCAATGTATAGTTGGTATAAGATTTATAAGATAAATCATCAGCTATATCAAATAACACCGCTTCCTCTTTATTATCACCTTTTCTCAAACCCCTACCTATTGATTGTAAGTTTCTTATTTTAGATTTAGTAGGACTAGCAAAAATGATGTTGTGAAGGTTCCTAATATTAATACCAGTGCTGAAAGTACCGAAACTTGCAACAATAATTGCGTCTTTTTCTGATTCAGTGATTTTTCTGATTTCTTCTCTATTTGTTCCATCTACTCCTCCATGAACAAAAAATACTTTTCTACTTTCTCCTACTTTTTCTTTAATAATATTATATAGTATCTTACCATGTTTTTCAACGAATTGAAACAAAAGCAGTGTGTTACCTTTTTGATCAACTGCTAAATTTCTAATGAATTTATTTCTTTTAGGATGTCTAACAAGAAAATCCATTTCATCTTGATATGAGAAACTTTTACTTTCAGCTTTTACTTCATCATCATATGTCAATATGACTGCTTGAATGGAAAATTTAGAAAGGTATCCTGCATCTATTAAATCTTTAGTTTGAGTTACATTAAAAATAGGACCGAACAATCCCTCAAGAACTAACTTGTGAGTTTGGGAATCATCTAATGTACCCGTTGTACCAAATTTATATCTACACTTTTTTAACTTACTCATTACAGTAGTTAAAGATTTGGCTTTAAATAGATGAGCTTCATCTCCTACCATAAATTCGAATCCTTCAAAATATTCTTTAGGCATTCCATATATTGATTGCCAGGTTGTTATAACTACTGGTTTATCAGTTACTTTTTCCTTACCGGCACTTATAATATGACAGTTTTTTTCTACATCCCAATCACTGCTATATTCTTGAAAATCTGTATACATCTGTTGTGTTAATGATACAGTTGGTACCACTATAAGACTCCTTGTATTATAATATCTTAAAAGTAAATATATAATAAGAGATTTGCCGGAGGCTGTTGGAGATAAAAGTAAACACCTGTCATTACGAATACAATGTGTTATAGCTTTTAATTGATAATCTCTAGGTTCTAAGCTTAAAGAGAAGCGTTCACGTAACCCAGAGCTATCAGTATCAGTGTAATTACTATCACCGAACGTAAAGCCTTTATCAATTTGTAAGTCATATTCTCCGATTTCACAGAACTTTTTAATGTATCCAGCAAGCCCATAGTATAATCTCCTTGTTCTTATATCGAATAATCTAATTTTACCATCCCAAAATCCATTCTTATAGGATGATGTGAATCTAGCATTAGGAACTTCAAACGTAAAATAATCGTTTAATTCAGCTGCCTGACTTCTATCACATTCAACTAATAAATGAACATCATCAATTTTCTTTAATATCATTGTCCCATTGTAAACCGTAAAAAGTCAATAGCCGATTTAATGTTGTATCCTCTTGTATTTAGGGATTTGATAATCGATTCTAAAAACTCTACTTTTATCTTTTGATATTCCAGTTTTTGATTTGCTTCAATTAAATCATCATCTCCCTGAAGATATGTTTCTATTTTAGGTTCATATCCTTTGATTAATTTAATTTTAAATTGTTCCCAACCTAGTTCTTCTAATTCTTCCTCACTCATTTTTCCAGCATACCAAATGGTCTTATGTTTTATGAGTTTTTTATTTGCAAAAAATAACCTCTTCTGGGAGAGAGATTCATCATTATAAATTCCTAGATATTTACTATGAAGATTGGGGAGTTTTAATAATTCTGCGTCTAATTTTGTATCATCAATCTGACAATCTTTTTGCCACATTGTTTGAATGTCACTTAATTTCATAATATTTTATGCGGGTTCGTTTATCCTTGTCATTGTATAATAATTATATTGGAAAACTACGTCTACTGTGGTGTAGGTTATATCGGATTGTGTTAAATCAAATTGAACAGATCCAATAGATTTTGGCCATAGATTATAAAAATCAAATCTTAGCGATGGATTTTTAGAGCCTGTAAGAATAAATAATTGCCCTGTTGTATCCAATCCATCTTTTTTTCTTTTTTCATATCCTTCAAAACCGAAAGGCTTACCTAAACCTATTATCCATCTCTGTATTTCTTCCCAATTTTTTAAGTATTCGTCAAGGATTATCGTTATAGAAAATTCATCGAATGTTACATTATCGCCAGCTACATAATGTTGTTTATGTGGTGTAGCAACGGGTATTTCTGATATTGAAACACCTGGTAAATTGGCTGTTTGACAATAAAATTGAGTCTCTGGCATATGAGTACATAAAAATCTAAAGCCAGTAGGTGAAAGGTAATTTATATTATCGGAACCTAGTTTTCCGGTTCGCGATGTCGTTGTTTTGTCTACGAGTGCCATTAATACCTTTAAACATAAAAAAAGGGTAAGAAGTTCTAGACCCCTTACCCTTATTTATATCACTTAATTTAATACAAGATTACATCAAGTTTGTAACTAGACAGCGCCTGTAGTAAACGTTGGTGTTGTAAGTGAGTGATCCATCGGAGGATGCTGCGGTTCCAGTGGAGAAAGGATTTGATACCATTCCGTATCGTGTTTTGAATCCAATCTTTGGCTGGAAATTATTCTCACCAACCGCACGTACCATTTGTAGTGGAACGTATGGGCAATAGAATAATCCGGCATCATATGCGCTAGAACCTTTATAGCCTAGTACAAACCAATTTGTGTCTTGGATTGTTGCATATGGATCAACATAGACTTTGTAACGACCGTTAAGTGTTCCAGCAAATGTTGATTGTGTGTCGTCAACATTAATGGAATCATTACCGGAAAGAGCAGGTGTGTAATCAAGTACACCAGCCATTTGCAGTGCAGATGCAACGTCCGAAGAAGTCATAAGGATATTTCCTTTTCCTCTACGTGTGTCGTGTCCGATTGCATTAGCTTCGCGCTCAATCTGGAACATCAGGCCCTTAAATTTCTCAACCATCCAACGACCGTTTGAATCAACATCCATATCGAATGTACCGGAATTGGCTACGTTGGTTTGGGCACCAGTTTTGGCGTTACCGTAAATTGTTCGGATAACCTCGCGGTTAATCTCTGCCAAAATCTCAGAACTCAGAATGTTTGACAATTCTGTTTCTGCGTCAAGACCATGAATTGCTTTTAAGTCTTGTGCGAGTTCCATTGTGTACTCACCTTTGAGTGCACGTGTCTTCGCTGTAACGGTTACCTTATCAATTGAGAAGGCCATTTCTGCGAAAGCGTTGGTACTAGAATCTCCAAGTGCTTCACCAAGTGCCGTAGTCATTCCACGACCTGGGAGATAAGCAGTTGAACTTGAAGCAGCAGCTGCTGGGTTACCATTAGCGGTGTGTGCAGAAGTACCAGCTGCATCTGTTCCAGACTTTCCTGAATCAGCTTCACTGAAAAGTGCTTCTGAACCGGTCTGGGATGCATAACGGGACTTCATGGCGAAAATTAAGCCAGTCGGACCAGTCATTGGTTGAACTCCGCAAACATCGTATGCGATCAAAAGAGGCATACTTCTGCGAACTAAGGAAATAAGTACAGGATCATAACCTTTTATATTTCCAGCTGTAGTACCCATACCGGCACCAACAGCGTTCCCAGGAGCGTCCTCAAATAAAATAGTAGACCCACCTTCTTCCATGATTGATTTTTCCTCATTCTCCAACAAAACAGCTGTAACAGCTTTTCTATAAGAGTCTTTTATCTGAGGAAGATCAGGATGGTCGAGTACAGGACCCCATTTTTCTTGTAAAGTTTCAGATAAATACATCGTTATTCTCCTGAATGTATCATTAAAATTTAAAAATTGTTATTACTAATTATCTAACATGTCTTGAAATAGCTGACATATAGTGTTCCATTCCTTCTTTAAGGATTGGTCTTTCGTCGATTTCTTCTTCATTACTATGTGTTTCAATGTCTTCGACCAGAGCAACTTTCTTTTCTTCTGTTGGAAAGTAATTTTCTTTAAGAACTTCGACTTTAGTTTCGTAGTCCTCTGCGTCTTCAGCTACAACATTTTCAGCTAATTCTGCCACTTTTTCTTTCTGGGTCTCAGTAAGGTCTTTCGTCAATGACGATAAAACTTTTTCTTTTTTAATCTTTGTGAGTTCTGATTGAACTTCAACATTTTTACTAACTTGCTCGTTCAGTTCTTTTTCTAAGTCTTCAACTTTACCGAACAGGTCATCTACTACATCAACCTTCTCTTCAGGTATGGTGATATAGTGCTCTGTAAATAGATCTTTTAGTCCAACGAGGAATCCTTCGGTCAATTCTGAACGAATTCCTTTTTCGATGGCTAATTTATTATCTTTTACCCACTCTTCAGAAACATAATTGAGGTAATTATCTACCTTTTCTACAATTTCTTCTTGATAAGATTGTAATTCTTCTTGCAATCGTCCTTGCATAGATTCTTCAAGTTCTTGTTCTTTTGTAAGAACAACCTGATTTACTTTTGCTTGAACTGCCGCTTCAAAAATAGTACTTGCTTTAGATTTGAATTCAGGTGAAAGTTCTTCGCCTGCGGTTAATGCATCAATGTCATCTTGGACATCAAGTGGTCTAACATCGGTTTCTTCTTCCGCACCTTCTTGAAGTTCTAGGGAACTAAGAATTGATTCATACTGCCCGGCAATCTGATCTTTTTTCAGTTTACCAAGTTTTTCGTAAACAGCTGCCATCATACCTGCTTTGGTTGTTGGCACTGAATCTTCTTTTACCTTAGCCATTGGTTCGCCTTTATCGGACATTTTAGCTTTTCCCTTTACAGGATTGCCCATTGCAGTTCCGGAACCCTTAACTTCTGCGGGAGGATCCGCATTCACAACTTTTTGTGCGTCAGGCCCATCGCCATCTGAGCCACCCTTACCAGGTGCTGGTTGATTTTTACTACCCTCTTGTACCTTACGTGCTTCCTGAACAAGACCTATCTCTTCCAACAAATCATCAGTCTCAGTGGCCGATAGCCCTTCTTCGTTGCATTTAGTTTTTATCTGTTCAACGAGCTCTTCCCTTGCCTCGCCGTCTAATTCTAATGCTTGCTGAGCTAATGTTTCGAGTTCGTTCACACTTGTGGCAAGAGTCTGCTGCTGTTCTATAGTGGCAGTTTCTTGTTCAGACATTTGCATTCTCCTAATCTATGATAGAATATTAGTTACTGTTATATTATTTATAAAATTAAAGCTTTGATAAAAACTTTTCAAAAGAATCAACGTAAACCGATTCATTCTTCGTTTTCTTAGCAAATTCTTTAACTATAACGTTTTTAATTTCTTGTACTTCAGCTTCTTTTAAAATACCGTTATCCCAAACCCATTCCTTACCTTCCATGATGCCTTCTACGAAAGCCATGGGGGCGGAAGGATCTGCAACAATATCACCAGCCGTTGCAAGATGAAAATCGTTTTGCACAACTTGTGCGCCACCTGCAGTTTTCAGAGAACCCATTCCTCTGGAACTTACACCTAACTTCGCACCTTCGTCAATTAGGTTCTTAACAATTTTCCCGTAGGGGGTTTCCATGATTTTCGCCTTACCCGTAAAATTGGGCCCATCCTGCTTCAACTCTTTAATCATGTGCGATACCCTTTCCAGATTAATCGTGGGTCCATCTGGATGACCTAGTTCGCCAAAAGCCCTATTTGTTTTAATGTATTGGTTACTATAACGATCAACTTCTTTCGCCATAGTCTCCATAGGG